>SAMEA104404103__coassemble_115_pt1 | contig 61524 bp, 66 predicted proteins | sample SAMEA104404103__metabat2_high_PE_032 | metagenome-assembled genome bin SAMEA104404103 (sample SAMEA104404103) | Balaenoptera acutorostrata
TTTTACCACAGAAAAAATTTTTTATGTTTTTGTCAATTTACTCTTGACTTTTTGTGATTTTTTAAAGTAGCTTTTCTTTCCACTCATTTTCCTTGAAGCCTGTCAAAATGACCTTTTCGCCAACTATGAGCGGTCTTTTAACCAGCATACCGTCGGTAGCTAATAGCTTTAACTGCTCGTCCTCGGTCATTGTGGGAAGCTTGTCTTTTAAGTTCATAGACTTATACAGCTGTCCGCTGGTATTAAAGAACTTTTTAAGGTGGAGTCCGCTCCTGCCGTACCATTCCTTCAGTTCCTCATATGTGGGGTTTTCCTCTTTTATGTGGCGGTCGATATACTCCACACCGTTTTCATCTAACCATTTTTTTGCCTTCTGGCAGGTTGTACATTTTGGATACTCTATAAAAAGCATAATAGCACACTCCTTTTCTTTATTTTATCAAAATTTTTCCTCTCCATATGTATACAAAATATAAACTTTCACCACTTCACTGAAATTTTTTTAATTCTATATTGTACAATATTGTCAGCAACTGCATAAGTCTTATATGTTCTCTTTACAGGAAAAAGAGCAGGCAAGAAGTTTCAATTTATGAAAAACCCGGAGCTTTTTGTACTGTCCGTACAAATTAGGGCAGTTCATTTTGCTTCGGGCTTTAATATTACTTATTCAGTTTTGCAAGAGTTTTCTCCATAAAACGGTCATTTAAAACAATGCAGCGCTTATGGGTTCCTCTGCCTATCAGCTCGTCTCCGGCGTATGCCTCGACTTTAAAACTGAGCATTCTCTTTTCAACAGCAACAAGCTCAACATCAGCATGAACAGTCATTCCCACAGGCGTTGCGGCAAGATGCTCCACATTTAATTCAACGCCCACAGTGCCCTGACCTTCTTCAAGGCAGGGAGCAACAAGCTCCATTGCGGCTTTCTCCATGAGTGCGATCATGCTGGGGGTTGCATATACTTCCAGTGCTCCGCTTCCAACAGCAGCAGCAGTATTTTCATGGACAACCTCAACCTGTGCGCTGCCCTTCATTCCTATTGTAAGTTCGCTCATTTAAGTGACTCCTTTATTACTTCTGCAAGTCTGCGTACACCGTCAACCAGCTTCTCATCGGTAGAATTTGAATAGTTAAGGCGCAGGCAGTGCTCGTTTCCGCCGTTGGGGAAGAATCCGGAACCGGGTACAAATGCCACTTTCTTCTCCAGCGCTTTCAGTGCCAGATCTCTTGTATTTACATACTCAGGCATTTCAACCCATGTAAACAAGCCGCCGTCAGGATCTGTGAATTTAACTTCCTCAGGGAAGGTCTCACGCATGGTGTTTATCATAAGCTCGCAGCGGTGTTTATACACAGGGCGAATTGCCTCAATGTGTTTATCAACATCGAACATATCCAGATACTTTGAAACAACCATCATGTTCAAAGTGGAGGTCTGCAGAACAGCTGCCTGAGTGATAAGGCTCAGCTTTTCCATAATGTTAGGAGCAGCGCAAATCCATGCAAGACGGAAACCGGGGGTCAGGATCTTGGAGAAAGTGCTAAAATACATAACCAGACCCTTGGTATCCATGCTCTTCAAAGCGGGCAGGAAATCTCCCTTGAAGCGCAGTTCACCATAGGGGTTATCTTCGATAACAGGAATCTCATATTTATTGATGATTTCCATGAACTGCTTTCTGCGCTCCATAGGCCATGTACGACCGCTGGGGTTCTGGAAATCAGGGATAACATATATAAGCTTTACATTCTCGGTAGTTGCGAGAATTCTTTCCAAATCTTCCATAATGAGACCGTCCTCATCAGTGGGAACCTCCACAAAGTTGGGCTGGTATGCGTTAAAAGCGTTAATAGCGCCCAAATAAGAGGGGCTTTCCATCAACACTACATCTCCGGGATTCAGGAAGAGCTTACCGCAGAAATCCAAGCCCTGCTGGCTGCCGGCAGTAACAAGTATGTCTTCTGCCTTGGCTTTAATACCGTTTTTCTTTCCTATTCTTTCTGCAATCTGCTCCCTAAGATGATACCATCCCTCAGTCTCACCATACTGGAGAGCTGTTTGGCCTTGCTCGTCCATTACAGCGTTAAACGCAGTTCTGATATCCTCAACGGGGAACAGCTCAGGTGCAGGCAAACCACCGGCAAATGATATAACATCCGGCTGTGCGGTAAGTTTCAATATTTCTCTAATATCGGAAGCTTTCATTCCGTCCATTCTATCTGCAAATTTTAACATGTCTATTCCCTCCTGTAATAGTAATTGTTACAATTTATACCACAAATTTCTCTCTATGTAAATATTTAAATCGCAAAAGTTTTTCGTTTTTTTGCTACATTTTTTTTGACGATTTAACTAAATATTTGTTTTCCCTTATATTTTGCAATAAAAACCAGCGGATTTCAACCCTGTAATGGTCAAAATCCGCATGAAAAATCGAACTGTTTTTATTTTTTGTACAGTTTTATATTCTTTGCAAAGACAAAGTTTTTATTACGTTCGTGTAATTTTCGCCGAAAGAGAGTTTCAGCCCTCCATTACGTGCATGGCTCTTATGCCTCTGTCCTCTATTCTTTCCGCAATCTCAAAGGCGTGAGGCTCCAGATAGTCCCAGTTACCGCCTGTGAGGTTCTGTATCTGAAGTTCTTTTATAACAGCTGCACAAATGTCCTCAACCACTCCGGACTTTGTGACTTTTCCCGCCTCGTCGTTATCACCCAAAAGGAGAAATTCCAAAGGCTCACGCATATTGCCTAAAACTGAAAGCTCGTCCATGCCTTTAAACATCCACTTGTAGTATGGGCTGTGCTTTTTATTGAGAAGATAAATCATCTCACCTGCTGCCTTTACAAATTCGTTTATCGCCAGCATTGCAGCGCCGTCCTGACCTCTTCTTATGCAGCGGGCGTAGTTATACTGTCCTGACTGTGCCATAATTGCAGCTCTTGCAGAGAGCTTCTTTTTTCTCGCATCCTCCGGCATACCGTAAAGGATTTTTTCTCTTTCAGCTGTGAAAAGTCCCAAATCGTCACGCCAGACCTGACCGTTTGCTGCCTCGGCGAGAGCGCTTTCAGGAGTTGCAATCCATTGTTCAAGACTTTTAGGTGCTCCGGAAGAGCCTGTGTAACGGCGATAGAAAAAGCCTATACGGGAAACGCCTCTGCCACCGCCCAATGCGCTGTTTTGTTCAGCCTCACCTATAGGCAGTTCTCTGTATGCCTTAGAAAGCTCAATGCCTGTGAAAATATCGTCCTCGTCTGTTATCCAAAGGCAGAAACCCTTTGTAAAATCATGGTCTCTGGAAATTTCGTCGTCATAGCCGTAGCACTCAGAGCCGTGACCTGCAAGTCCCACTGCTATGCGGCTTTCAAATTCGGGAAATTTCTTACTGAGCATCTCCCGACCGTATTCTTCGTAAAAGGCTCTTGCCTCGTCAATTCCCTTCATAAATTCTCTGAACCCTTTCTCTCAATTCTTTTGCATAAATAAAATACCCGAAATAGTCAAAAGCGGATATGCACTTGGTCAAGGTAAAAGCGTGGTAGCCGTTAAAGCTGATTTTGGGTGAATTTAAAAATTCCCATGCTTTTTCCATGCATTTTTCCACACGCTCGTCTTCGTTGTCCATTTTGAAATAAACCTCAGCAAGGTTGCACAGGCTGGCTGCCATATCGTTTTCGTTGCCCTCCATTTTTTCAAGCAATGAAAGCGCCATTTTAATATATTTCTTCGCCTGCTGATAATCTCCTAAGTCCTCATAGCTTAAAGCCATGTTATTGTAAAGTCCTGCAAAGCGGTAGTCAGTAGGTGCAAGCTGCTCTGAGTACACACGGCTGACGTGAATAAACAGCGGAATAGAACGCTCAGGCTCACCGAAACATTTTAATGTGGTGGCTGCATTCAAAATCACGGTAGCACCGGAAATTGTCCTGCCCATACCGTGCTGCTCTATAAGCTTCAGCCCGTCATTTACAGAAGAAATTCCCTTTTCTCTGTCTCCGCTGCGGCGGTGGTAGCCTATAAGTTCGCTTAAAATACTAAGCTCAGAACGCCAGTCTCCTATTTCCCTTGAAAGGCTCAACTGTTCGTCCAGAAATTCTCCAGCCTGCTGAATTTTATTTTCAGCGAAAAATCCGTCCAGTTTCTTTATTACTTCCGGCATATTCAGGCTCTTTTCCACAGGCTCGGTGTCAGGTTTACCGTTAAATGCCGAGCAGTCAAAAGGGCAGGTCGGTTCAATATAATCCATTTTTTTCGCTCCTCTCTTGAAAGGAATATGTTTTTAAGTGTATAATATCATAAATTAAAATAAATGCTAACATATTTTTTTCACGGAGGCTATTGCATGAGCAACAGATTAGTAAATGAAACTTCCCCCTATCTTCTCTCACACGCCGAAAACCCGGTGGACTGGTACCCATGGTGTGAGGAGGCTTTCAGTAAAGCTAAGGCTGAAAATAAACCCATATTTTTAAGCATCGGATATTCCAGCTGTCACTGGTGCCATGTGATGGCAGAGGAATCCTTTGAAGATAAAAAGGTAGCGGAAATTTTAAACCGCTTTTATGTGCCTGTAAAAGTGGACAGAGAAGAGCGCCCCGATATAGACAGCGTATATATTGAGGTCTGCGCAGCTCTCACCGGCGGTGCAGGCTGGCCTTTAACCATAATAATGAGTCCTGACCAGCAGCCCTTTTTCGCCGCCACATATATGCCCAAAGAAAACCATGGAAATCAAATGGGGCTCAAGTCTCTTCTCATTTCCGTTGCCGATATGTGGAAAAATGAGCAGGGAAAGCTGCTTAAAACCGCAGGTGAAGTGAGACAGTTTTTACTGAGAGATGAAAACGTTAAGGGTATCTACCCCAACGAGGAGTTTTTGCACAAGGCTGTTGAACAGCTCTACGCTTCATATGACAGCGAGTACGGCGGCTTCGGTTCATCTCCTAAATTCCCCTCACCTCACAACCTGATTTTCCTGCTGAGATATTCAAAGCTGACGGGCGATAAGAAAGCAAGAGAGATTACCGAACACGCTCTCAGACAAATGTACAGAGGCGGCATATTTGACCACATCGGCGGCGGTTTCTGCCGCTACTCCACTGACAGAGAGTGGCTTGCACCTCATTTTGAAAAGACTTTATATGATAACGCCCTTTTAGCTCTCTGCTATACAGAGGCATATCAGGATGGACATCTGCCGCTGTATAAGGAGATAGCCGAGCGCACACTGGATTATTGTCTCCGTGAGCTTAAAAGCCCTGAGGGGGCATATTACAGCTCACAGGACGCAGACAGCGACGGAGTTGAGGGAAAATACTACCTTTTCACTCCAGACGAGGTCAAATCCGTTATGGGCGAGGAAACAGGACGGCACTTCTGCGAGTGCTACGACATTTTGGACGAGGGTAACTTCCACGGTAAAAATATTCCCAACCTGCTTATAAATCAGCGCTGGCGCATACTACCGGAGGGTTATGATGTACTGAGAGACAAGCTCCGTGCATACAGGTCTGAGCGCTGCGAGCTTAAAACTGATGAAAAGATAATCACATCTTGGAACGGTCTTATGCTTATGGCACTTTCAAGAGCCGCAAGAGTGTTTAATTCCTCCCGTTATCTCTCCGCCGCACTGGAGCTTAAAGATTTTCTCTTAGCCAAGGACGAAAATCTGTCCGATCTCACTTCCTGCTATACTCACGGCAAAAAGAAATATCCCGCAACTTTAGACGACTACGCATTTCTGGCTTTAGGTCTTTTGGAACTGTATGAGATAAGCTTTGACAGCAAGCTGCTCACAGCAGTAAAAACTATGGCAGAAGAAATTATAAAGCAGTTTTCCGACGGCAAGGGTGTTTATTATCTCTCATCCGTTAAAGCCGAAAAGCTAATTAAACGTCCCAGAGAGCTTTTTGACGGCGCAATGCCCTCAGGAAACGGTGCCGCCGCACAACTGTTTGATATGCTCTTCCGCCTTAGCGGTGATATTCACTGGAGAGATGCTCAGACCGCTCTTCTGGAGGTTCTCTGCGCTCACAGTGAGCGTTATCCTGCCGGCTGTCCCTTTGCCCTCTGCTCACTTCTCAGCATCTTGTACCCAACAAAAGAGCTGCTGTGTATAGCGGAAGCCCTTCCGGAGGCTATGGAAAATATAATGGGTATTTATGAGCCCGAAATGACTCTGCTGCTCAAAACTCCTGAAAGCGGTGAAGCTTTAGCAGACTTTGCACCTTACACCAAAGATATTAACACTGACGGTAAAGGCTCATATCTCTATATTTGTTCCGGCGGAAAATGCTCTCTGCCCTATCCTTTAGACTAACGGAAAATGCTCTACCCATATCCTTTAGACGAATCAAAAACGATAAAAAAATCCCGATTCAGCTTACACTGAATCGGGATTTTATCATTCTGAACTATTAAGATTAAGCAAGTTTCTCCAGATACTCAACAATCTTTCCAACGGTGAGCAGCTCTGCTGCATCTTCATCGGAAATGCTTATGTTATAGTCATCTTCAAGAGACATGATAAGTTCTACCACGTCCAAAGAGTCTGCACCCAGGTCATCAATGATATTTGTATCCATTGTTATGGTCTCAGGGTCAATTTCAAACTGATTTGCAAGGGCTGCTCTTACTTTTTCAAAAACCATTTTCATTCCTCCATGCGTTTATACGCATTAAGATTTAAGGCCTAAGCCATGAATTTCATTTTACACCGTCTCTCCGAATCAAGGGAGAGACGGCAAAAGTTTCGTCCAGCTCAGGACCACTCACGGCTCTGAGGTTTGTTTGAAGGCTGCTCGCTCTTGACGTAAGAGACGACTACACGGCGGTTAGGTTCAACGCCGGTAGAGCTTGTGGTAACTCCCTCGTAGTTCTGAAGGGCAGTGTGGATAACATGGCGCTCATAGGAGTTCATAGGCTCCAGAGCCATGCTGCGCTTATACCTGATAGCTTTCTCTGCCATTTTCTCTGCAAGTCGGGTGAGAGATTCCTCACGTTTGGCACGATAGTTTTCAGCATCAACGCTGATGTGAAGATGCTTTTCACTGCTGTGATTTACAGAGTAGTTTGTAAGGTGCTGAATAGCATCCAGAGTTTCACCTCTGCGGCCGATAACAGCGCCCATACCGTTGCCGGAGAGATTTACGTTTATGCCGCCGTTCTCACGGTAGCTGATTTCAATCTCAGCCTTAACACCCATGTGCTCCAGAAGACCGGAGACAAAGCTGCGGACTGCGGCGAAATCTTCTTTTTCGTCTGCAATCTCAGTTTTCACAGGGGAAACTTCCTTTACCTCTGCAACTTCGGGAGCCTTATATTCCTGAACCTGAGGCTCTTCATCCTCAACTTCGTAGCTGACACGGATAAGAGCCGGTGACGCACCTATACCGAAAAATCCGTTTTTGGCACGCTCAACTATTTCAACCGACACATCGTCCCTATCAAGACCCAGTTCCGCCAGTGCAGCGTTGACAGCGTCTTCCTCGGTACGGCCTGTCTTTTCCAAAGTTTTGATCATATTATTAAGTTCTCCTGTTATTTTTCAGAGCTTCCGCCGTTTTCGGATTCATTGACTGCGGAACTCTCGGTAGTAACGCTGGCGTTAACAGCTTCATCCTCCATAGATGTGTCTATGGAGCTGCCGAACTCAGACTCTGCGGCTGCTGCGGCAGTAGCGCTCTCAGCGTCTTCAGGGTTTGTAAAGCGGTCGGGAACATAAGCACGGCCTCTGGCGTAGCGGCGGTTGCCCACCTGAGAGGCAGGTTTCTCTTCCTCTTTAATGCCTAAGCGCTCACGCTTTTCAGCTCTCTCTGCCTTTTCGGCAGCAGCTTTGCGTTCCTCGTTTCTCTGCTTTTCATTTGCCTGTATTTTCTTTTTGCTGGTGTTGGTGTTTTTCTCAGTCTTGCCTTCTGCTCTCAGACGCTCGGTTTCAAGGTGTTTTGCCTCTAATTCCATCTCTCTTGCGCTGCGGGCTGCTCGACGTGCCTCATCTTCCTTATCAAGCTGTTTCTGGTAAATCTTGGTAAGGATAAAGTCTCTTGCCATACCGAAAATGCTGTTGGCTATCCAGTAGATACCCATAGCAGCAGGCATGACAAAGCAGATCCACACAGACATGAGAGGCATCATTAGCTGCATACCGGCCATAGAATTCTGAGCCTGGTTGTCCGCCTGAGGAGTAGCCAGATTGCTGATCTTCATGGAGAGCCATGAAAGGAAGGCGGAAACGAAAGGTATCAGGAATAGACCAAGTGCAGGCAGCCAGATGGCACTGTCGCTCCAGTCAGTTTTCCACAGGAAGTTCCACTGGGGCTGATCGCCCAGGTTCATTCCGAGGAAGCTGAAGTCAACATTGAGCATATTGGGATCCCACTTATCAGCAAGAGCTGTTGAAATTTCGTCCCAGTGAATGTGGCTGAGTTTAGCCAGTGCGATTTCTTCGTAGCCGGGTCTTATTCCGGTGAGAATACCTGCGCCGCTGAAGTACTCAGTAAGAGCAGTGACAAAGTCCTGTGCAACAAACATCATACGTGTCAGAGGCTGACGGATAACACTATAAAGTGCAATTAAAATCGGGAAAGGGATAAGAGACCAGAGGCAGCCGGACATGGGGTTGACGCCGGCTTCTTTATAAAGCTTTTGCATCTCCATGTTAAGCTTTTGAGGATTTCCCTCGTGTCTCTTCTGCAGCTCCAGCATTTCGGGCTGCAGGCGGGTGGAACGCATCATGCTCTTTTTGCTCTTAGCCATAAAGGGGGTAAGAATAAGGTTTACGAGAAGTGCAAACAGCATGATGGAGACGCCGTAGTTTCCGGTCAGCTCATAGAACTTGACCATAAGCCAGGCGAAGGGTTTAGTAATTGCTACCCACATAGATAACTCCTCAAATAATGTTTAGACTTTTTAGGCATATGCCTTAGGGTACTGGGTCATAAAGCTGTCTTTTTCCTTTATAAAAAGGATGACAGCAGCAGATACGCTTAAAAGCCAGCCAGCCCCCTTTAAGGGCGCCGTACTTTTCAATAGCTTCCAGAGCGTATTGGGAGCAGGTGGGTATAAAACGGCAGCATGGCGGCCGATTGGGAGAAATATTGCGGCGGTAAAATCTTATGGCTGCAAGCATGAATTTCTTCATGTCTCAGTCTCCAAAAGTTCCAATTCCTCACAGGCCTGTAAAAAGTCACTGTTAAGTTTTGGGTATTTAGCCTCCACGCATCTCTTGCGAGCCACTATCACGATGTCATATCCGGATTTAAGTTTAGGAAGCTGTAATCTGTAAACTTCCCTCAATCTTCTTCTGGCTCTGTTTCTTGTAACCGCATTACCTATCTTTGTAGACACGGTATAACCCACCCGGTTGTGACCGTTTGAGTTACGGCGGCAATACATTACCATGCAGGGCGTGACTGCGCTTTTGCCACGAGAGTAAATGCGCCTGAAATCGCTGTTCTTTTTTAAAGTATACAATACGTTCAAGTCTTTCACCTCTCCATGCGGCTTTTCTGTCTCCGTTTTATAATTCGACAAACACCTAGAGGGCGGATCTCTCCGCCCTAAAAATATTCTCGATTGACCTGCTCACCGGGCTTTTCTTAGTAGCTGAGCTTTGCTCTGCCCTTTGCTCTGCGGCGGGAGAGAACCTTACGTCCGTTTGCGGTGCTCATTCTCTTGCGGAAACCGTGCTCTTTTTTGCGCTGACGCTTTTTAGGCTGGTAGGTACGAAGCATGTCATGTACTCCTTTCAGATTTGATACTCAACATCGGAAGCAAAAGCCACCGAAGCAGTTGACAAAAATAATCACTCGACGGCATTCGCCGCCGAGTGTTGATTATACCCTATGTATACCCTGTCTGTCAACAGAAATTTGAGATTTTCAGGCTTTTATAAGGTCTTTTGCCTGAATATACTTGTCCATAGGCTTATAAAGCAGGGCGACGATTACAAGGCAGAGGATTGTGTCGATAAGCATATAGCTGCCGTTGTAGACAAGTGAGAAGCTCCATGGGTTGCCCCAGAAGGTGCCGAAGAGTTCGGTAGGCTCGATGATTGCATAGATGGTAACGCCGCTTATGAAGTGGACAATAAATCTTCCGATGCAGCCAAGAGTAATACCTGCGAAAATGCCCTTGCCCTTACCTCTGAAAAGACCTGCAAGGCCAAGAGGAGTGAATGCTACAAGGTAGTCAAGCAGCATACTCTGCCATCCCCATGCTATAGCTCCGTCAACAAGCATTTGGAGCAGGCCGAACAGAAAGCCTTCAAGCAGGCCCCAGCCAAGACCCCAACGCAGGGCAAAAACAAATATAGGAACCATTGCAAGGTCAATGGAGCCGCCGTTAGGGAGCTGGAAAAGCTTTATGGCGTTGAGCACCATAGCAAGTGCCAGCATGATTGCGCCTTCGCACAATGCACGAACTTTCATTTTGGAACTGTTTTTCATTTTCTCTTTACCTCCAATATTTTTTAGGAATCGGAGTGGATAAAAAAACGCAGGTTCATTTCTGAACCTGCGTAAAAATACCGCTCTCTGTTCCTACGCCGGCATTACCCGGATCAGGTTCAATGGTTTCAAAGCTCAATTACTCTGTCTCAGCCGGGAAAACCCAGCGCCCATATACATGTATTATTGTATGACTAAATTATAAATCTGTCAATCAAAACTTTAAGCTTTTATTAAGCTTTTATTAAACTCTCTCAGCCCTTCAACTGTCCATCGATTCGTATGGCAAAATCAATGCTGGCTTCAAGGTATTTTTAAGCTTTTCGCTATTCTGTTTTTTCCTCCGTAATAAGCGCCGCAGACATGAGTGCCACAGCAGCATTTCAGCAGTCTCCACAAGTTGCTGAAAACAAACATCCTAAAATTTGAGCTTAACCGCAGGAGAAATATTTCATCGGCTATTCTATTGGTACTCTGCAGTATAGAAACAATGCCGCAGAAATTATAGCCTTTCAGCCTTTATGGATTATTTCTGATTATGCGTTGATTTTATTTACATATTCTCTGAAAAAGCGTTTTTTAGGCAGATATCGCATAAGAGGAAGACCAAGTGCAAAAAGAACTATGGCTTCTCCTATACCAACATACAGAGCATTCAATGCGAAAACCCCGAAATTTTCAAGTATGTTTGCTCCCATATATGCCTGTGTAATTACAGCGCCCACAACAATGGCGTTAAAGAGAACAGGCATCAGGCAGGCCAGAATGCAGTGTTTCATGCTCTGTCCACGCTTACCTATGTAAGCGGTCAAAAGACTTGCCGCCAGAGTGGCAAGAGATCCGAAAACAATATCGAACACATTACCCATCAGCACATTTGCAATGGCGCAGCCTATAAACAGTCCCCATGCACTGGTTGGGATAAAGAAAGGCAGTATGCACAGCACTTCTGAGACACGGCACTGAATTGCGCCGTAGCTTATAGGTGCAAGCAGCATTGTGAGTGCAGCATAGGCGGCGCCGATTATGGCAGCTGCCGTGATGGAACGGGTGTTGAATTTTACTTTTTTCATTTAGGGGTAATACCTCCATTTTTTATTTTTCGCAGGGTGTGGAAACCTGCGGATTAACGATTTAGTCCTCCGGATTCTGCTTTTCATGCTCTTCACGGTTGCGCAGAGAAAATTCGCAGCCGCAGTAGAGCTGACGGTAGAGATTGAACTTTTCGCAAAGCTCTATGGAACGGTTCTCTCCGTTTCTCTTTTTAAACTCCGAAGGCAGCCATTGAATACCCACGACTTTTCCTATATCCTCACCAAGGCTGTTTATTAAAACCGCATCTTTATGGCGGGAAAGGGTGAGAGAGGAACAAAAGTAATCAAAACCGTACTGCTTCGCGATTTTTGCTGTCTCCATAAGGCGCAGGCGGAAGCATTTTGCACAGCGTGCGCCGCCCTCAGGCTCATTTTCAAGCCCTTTCACAGCTTCATAATATACATCGCCTTTATACGGTTCTGTTAAAATCTGAACGCTGTCTGTAAGCTTCATTTTCTCTACAAGCTCAACAAGAGTTGCAAAGCGCTTGTTGTACTCCTCAACAGGGTAGATGTTAGGATTATACCAGAGTATGCTTACATCAAAATATTTAACTAAAAGCTCCAGACATGAACTGGAGCATGGGCCGCAGCAGCTGTGGAGCAGAAGTCTCGGCCTCTGTCCGTTGGCTTTTTCTATTATTCGGTCCATTTCTCTCATATAATTTCTTCTGTTCATAATTTTTATTATAACACAGCCATAACAAAAAAGCTATATATTCTTGACTGAGCTGTTCTTATGGTATATTCTAATACATATTATTTGAAAGGTAAGAAAAATTATGGACAGCCGTACAAGTAAGAAAAATTACTATCTTGATATTGCAGACCGTGTTCTGGAGCGTTCAACCTGCCTGCGCCGCAAATACGGAGCAATCATCGTTCTCAATGACGAAATCATTTCAACAGGTTATAACGGCGCTCCCAGAGGCCGTAAAAACTGCTCTGATCTGGGCTACTGCACAAGAGAGAACCTGAAAATTCCCTCCGGTGAGCGTTATGAGCTTTGCCGCAGTGTTCACGCTGAGGCTAACGCTATAATCTCCGCCTCCCGTCGTGACATGATAGGTTCTACCCTTTATCTGGTTGGCAGAGACGCAAGGACAAATGAACTTCTTCCCGAGGCTACTTCCTGCTCCATGTGCCGCCGTCTGATTATAAATGCGGGTATTGAAAAAATCGTTATCCGCCGTACCCTTACGGAGTATGAAACCGTCCCGGTAAGCGATTGGATAGAGAAGGACGACTCAATTTCTTCTCTCTAATATTCATTTAGTGGTCCTGTGTCTATTGTCCCGTTTAAAAAAGTATGTTACAATATAAACAATTTCAAAGACGGCTTTAACACATTATTATACATAAGGAGGACCTTAAATGAGCAGCAATCTTATCTATTGCTATTCAGGCACCGGTAATTGTCTGGATATAGCAAAGAACATCGCAAAGACATTAGGGGATACCGACATTGTTATGATGAGAAGCGAGCCTCAAATCACAATGGCAAGGAAAGCCGAGAGAGTCGGCTTTGTATTCCCCTGCTACGCCGGCGGTCTGCCCGGTGACGTGGAAAAATACGTCCGCAACGTCACCTTGAGCTGTGACACCTACACCTTCGGTGTGGTGTGCTACGCAGGCTATCCCGGTGTAGGTATGAGCATTATCGACGACATTGTGGATCTGGATTACTGGGCAGGCATATCCCACCAGAGTGCCTGTATCTGGCTCATGCCCCACGGCATGATGATGCCGCCAATGAGCCCCAAAGCCGCTCAGAAGCGTTCTGAAAAGTTCGCTGAGAAAGTGGCAAATGACGTTCTAAACAAGAAGAAACTGGAGAAGCGCCCCGGAAAACCTCTCTTCAACGTGGTTGAGAGTAAGGCATGGCCTGTAATGGCAAAATCTAAGGCAAAGAAGCTCACCGTTTCCGATTCATGTATCGGCTGCGGTCAGTGTGAAAAGCTCTGCCCACGCCGCAACATTAAGCTTGTTAACGGCAAACCGCAGTTCGGTAAGAACTGTATTCAGTGCCTGAGCTGTCTCCAGTATTGCCCCGAACAGGCAATTCACATGGGAGGTCTTACCAAAAACCGTGCCAGATACCACAACCCCAATGTTCCCGCTGCGGAGCTTATGGAAAAGGTAATTCATGTAAATTAAACTAAAATTCAAATCCGGTTCCGAAGTTCGGAACCGGTTTTTTTATCTGCTCTTTATCTGCATTTTTTCATATATGAATTTTCCTGCAACAATAATCAGAATGTCGAATATAAGATACAGCACAGGCACATATTCATAGCATGTAAAATAGTGTCCGAAAAGCTCCACAAGTCTTATATCCATGAATTTCCACTGGCTGATAAATGCCCCGGGCAGTACGCCTGAAATCTGACCTAAAATTCGGTTTTTAGGTGCCATATACAGCATTGCGCCAAGGGTTAAAATTGCCGCCGAACTACCCAGAGAGGCTGTTGAATTATGCAGGCACAGGGAAAGAAGCATTGCAAAAACTCCACAAAACACGGTAGCTGCCAGTATGCAGAATTCAGCTATTATAAGCATTTTTCCCACTGTCAAATTTCCCGGATAGGGATAGATTAAGTCTATATCGGCAGAAAAACCATCTATGCCGAAAGCGATTAGGGATATTGGCATAGTCAAAGCCGATGTAATAACAACGCATAAAACTGTAAGGCTTATGCCTGCCCAAACTTTAGCCCAGTAGATTTTAGTCCTGCCATGCCTTGAGCTTAAAATAAGAGCATCTGTGCGCCTGTTGTTTTCATCGGAGAAAATTCCCGCAAGGCATATAGTAACTCCAAACATAAGTATAAAGGCAATGGAAACATGCTCTGTTAAAATATCGTTCCAACCGTCGGCATAGCGGAACACCACCGGCTCGCCCTTTTCTGCCACCTGTTTTTCCCAGTATTCGATTTCGCCGGGTTTCAGTTTATACTCATCGTATCTGTACCGTCTTTTTTCCTCGCTTTGCCTGTAAAGTTCGCTTTCGTCTCCGTCCCAGTTTAGTATATCCGACTTACTCATGTTGCTGTGTCCAAGTACATAGTTAAATATGGGACTGTATGGTCTTGCATAGGTCTGGTATTCCTCACTGAGAATATATTTATCAAGTCCTGCCGGAATTTTTCTGTAACCATCTATCATTTCATTAAGTAATTGCGTATCGATGGCTCGCCCGTCCAAAGCTCTTCCATATCCCATATCTATTTTATCTGCGTTAAAAGTACCGATAACAGCTGTAAAAACGCATATAGAAAGGCAAATCGCAAGAGTAATTGCATTTATCTTTTTTGTCAGAAGCTTTTTTAGCTCATATCTGTACAGTCTGCTGAAATCACTCATTCCCCGAACTCCTCCATGTAAAATTTCTCAAGACTTCCCATTTCCTCGCTCCACGGTCCCTCATATATGAACTGTCCTGATTTCATTATCAGCACATCGTCGGCTATACTCTCAATGTCGGAAACTATGTGGGTGGAGAGAAGCACCACGCTGTCTTTACCTAAAGTCTCAATTAAATTTCTGAACCTGACCCGCTCTTTCGGATCAAGTCCTGCTGTGGGTTCGTCTAAAATCAGCAGTTTAGGGTCATTTAAAAGTGCCTGAGCAATTCCCAGACGCTGTTTCATGCCGCCGGAATAGCTCTTTATTTTTTTCTTTTCCACATCTTTAAGACCTACGAACCCAATAAGCTCCTGACATTTCCGCTTTGCGCTCTCCTTTGAAAGTCCTTTCAGCGTCGCCATATACATCAGAAAATCAATACCCCGAAATTCAGGATAATAGCCGAAATCCTGCGGCAGATAGCCTAATATTGCACGGTAGTTTTCTTCGCTAACGTCTATTCCGTCAAAGCTCACAGTTCCCTCTGTAGGCTTTAACACTCCGCATAACATACGCATGAGTGTGGTTTTACCCGCTCCATTTGCTCCTAACAGTCCATGCACTCCCTCGTGAAGATTTAAAGAAAGCCTGTCCACGGCGATTTTGTTTTTATAGCGCTTTGTAAGCCTGTCTATTCTAAGCTCCATTTCAGTTCCTCCGTATCTATTATTCTTTTATATCCCTCTCTCATAAGTGCCGCCATCAGCAGGGAGAAAATCAGAAGTCTCTCCCCTGCTCCGCTGTTTAGGAAAAAATTGAATATATCTTCTCTGAAAATAATTTCCATGACGGCTATGAGAAAGGACACCGCTCCGCTGAGATACAGCGCACTGCTTCCCTGCATTTTCCGGCAGATTAGAAGTCCGGCGGCAGTAGTGAGTAGGTATGGGCAGAAGATATAAAATAGAGACGCTGAAAATCCGGTGTCTGTAAATAAGGAGCTAAGGCACATCAAAACAAAATCAGCAGTACCCAGAATAATCAGCTTTGCCAGAACTATGGTTTTAAGATTGAATCGGGTGCTGAGTTCTAATTCTGCCATACCGTAGTTTTCCGCTCTTCCGCTCTCACTTATCAGAGTTACCGATAAAAACGGCACAAGGGCAGACAACATCCACATGTTTTCATTTGTCAGGGATTTTGCAGTTATGGCAGTGATTACAAAGAACAGTGCCAGCAGAAGCCACGTCCGCTTCCTTATAAATTTTAACTGTGTGCATAAAAGTTCAAAATTGCTTACCCGCCTTGGTGGAAGTGTTCTTATAAACTTCTCCTTTTCCACAGCTTTCGGCGCATCAAAGCCAGCTTTCAACAGCTTTTGCAGTTTTCTATCCATTTATATCCTCCTCTCTCAATGCTTTCTTGAAGTTTTCCACAGCCTTTGCCGCTCTCCTGTACAGTGCAAATCGGGAGATACCCAAAATTGCGGACAGGACTGAAATCGGCACTTCGTTTACATAGCGCAGAAGCAGAATTTCCCGCTCCTCCTCGCTGAGTTTGCCGAGAGCTTTCTTCACCGAAAGGCTCTCTAAGGTTTCCTCTTCCGGAAATGGATAAGACAGTTCATCGCTTATCTGCTCAGTTTTCTTTTTTCTGAACTGGTCGATACACAGGTTTCTTGCCGTGGTGTACAAATACTGCAAAGCCTTACCCTGCGCTTTATAGGTATCGCTTTGCAAAAGCCGGAGAAAGCTCTCCTGACAAATATCTTCCGCCAGCTCTCTGTCTCTCAGCTTGTACCAGCAGAACCTGTACAGTTTATCGTACTGCTCTTCTATATCCACGCTCTCGCCTCCCTTCATAAGCTTTAACGTTTGAGGAACTGATAATGTGCGCTTATTATAAAAAATTTCCCTGTTTCTGCAATTTCAGAAACAGGGAATTTAATTTATCACATTTCTCCGTGAGCTTTAAGCCAGGCAACAGATTTTTTCAGCGCCTCTACGGTTTTAGTCTCCAAAACCACACGGCAGTTGTGTTCCTTTGCAAGCTCCAGATATTCCTGAATATTCATTTCACCGTCGCCTAAGGCTCTGTGAACCTTAGTTCCCAGTGCGTCGTGCATGTGCATGTGGTGAAGTCTATCGGCTCGCTTTAGAATTTCAGGCTTATCAATGTTATTTATAGCGTGGTCGTGACCTATATCAAAGGTCATTGAAAATGCAGGGCTTTCAAGCAGCAGGTCAAGGGCATGTCTTAAAAACGGCAAATCATAACCGTCAGTATTTTCTATGCTCACATGAACATCCGCATCACCTATGGTCTCTGTCACCTTGTCTCTGAAAATGCGGAAAGCGTTCAAATACAGCTCCTCATTTTCGGCGTATACATAGGTGCGCCGCTCAGGAAGAGTTACGTAAATACCACGCAAAAGGTGCATGTTAAGGCTTGGAATCTGGAGTTTCTTCGCAATCTCCACGGTTTTCAGCATAGTGTCGGTATAAACCTCCGCTATGCCTTTATTTACACTGCACGGGTCGAGAGACTCGTCTATATGTATGGTGTAGTAAATTCCGTAGTCATTTTTGATTTTTTCCAGTGCCGCAATGTCCATGCTATCCGGCTGATACTGGGGAAAGCTCATGTTAAGCTCTATAAATTTAAGCCCCAGTTCTTTGCAGAGCTTTGCAGTATCTTCTGTGCTTTTAAGCTCTATAAGTGTTGGTGCTCCGAAATCAAGCATATTTTCTACCTCAATTCAGTTGAAAATGTAGCCTTTCAGCACTTTCAAAGTGTTCCACACGCCGTCAATGTGGCTGCGCTCGTAGCCGTGGCTGGCGTAAACACCGGCACCGATAAGGCCGTGGCGTATATCGTAGCCTGCTCTCAAGGTTGCCTCAACGTCTGAACCGTAGTGGGGATAAACGTCCACAGCATAGGCAGCGTGCTCACGGTTTGCAGCCTGAATAAGCTCGCTTACAACCTCGTAGGAATAAGGGCCGCCGGAATCCTTGGCGCAGATAGAAACCTGACGCTCGGTGCACTGTAAGCCATCGCCTACACAGCCCATATCAACGCTGATTGCTTCCGTAACTCCGGCAGGAACAGAGGCAGAACCGCCATGGCCTACTTCTTCGTATACGGTAACATGAGCGTAAACTGCTCTTTCAGGCTCTAAACCCTTGTCTTTCATGTATTTTGCAAGACCTATGAGTATGCCGACAGAGAGTTTATCATCCAGAAAACGGCTCTTAATATAGCCGGACTCTGTTATTCTGGTTCTGGGTTCAAAACAAACAATATCTCCCACTTCTATTCCCAGTGCTCTTGTATCTTCTGCGCACTCCACAGGCTCGTCTATAACAACTTCCGTTGTGTCGAAGTCACGCTTCTTGTCTCCGTATTCACCGTTAACGTGAACAGAAGCATTAATCAGCTGTAAGCAGCCCTCAAAGCATCTGCCTGCTCTTGTATAAATACGGACGTTCTCAGCCTCTGCGTTTTCAGCTCTCATGCCGCCCAAGTTTGTGACTTTGAGACGACCGTTAGACTTAATTTCGCACACCATTGCGCCCAGTGTATCTGTATGAGCTTCAAGGAGCAGACCATTTTCCTTGTCTTTTCCGCCAAGCTCAATTAAAACTCCGCCTTTGTTGGTAATCTCAGCTTTGTAGCCCAGAGCCTCAAACTCATTTTTTACCCACACTGCTGCCTTTTTGGTGTAGCCTGAGGGACTGTCTATGGCTAAAAGTTCAGCGGCCTTGTTGGCTGCATATTTTGCATATTCTCTATCCATAAAATTTCATCTCCATTTCAAATTTAGTTTGATTATAGCACCTATCTTCACCCATTTCCAGCGACAAAAGTTGATAAATTAGATTTTATTTTTATATCAGGCATGTTATACTATGTACAATAGTTTTAATTTTGCTAAATCAAAAATAATCAGGCTTTCAGGAGGTTAATATGCTTTTCAAAAATGCAAACATTTTTACCCCTGCTGAGGGGTTTGTTCATGGCAGTTTTTACGTTGAAAACAGTCATTTCGGCAAAATCCTTAACAATATTCCCGATGAACAGGGTGAAGATTTAAGGGGTGCATACGTTATCCCCGGTCTTATAGATGTACATAACCATGGAAACAGCAACGCCGATCTGTCAGATGGTGACTATGAGGGTCTTTTGAGAATGGCAAAATATCTGGCATCTGTGGGCGTGACTTCTTTCTCACCTGCCACTCTTACTCTGCCCTATGAAGTTCTGTCCAAGGCATTTGCAACCGGTGCAAAACTCAACAATGAGCAGCCAAAAGGCGCATCCCGTCTCATGGGTATGCAGATGGAAGGTCCATTCTTCAACGAGAAGAAAAAAGGTGCTCAGAATGCTCTACACCTGAGACTGCCTGATTTTGAAGCTTTCAAAAAGTTATATGATGACTGCGGCGGTCTTGTCCGTATTGTGGACGTTGCTCCTGAGCTGCCCGGCGCTGAAGAATTTATCCGCAAAGCAAGTAAGCTCTGCACCGTCTCTCTGGGACACACTGATGCAAGCTACGATGAAGCAAAGCGTGGCTTTGAGGCAGGCGCAAGACAGGTAACTCACCTTTTCAACGCAATGCCACCCATTCACCACCGCAACCCCGGTGTAATCGGTGCAGCCGCTGAACGTGACGACGTTGTAGCAGAACTGATCTGCGACGGTATCCACGTTCACCCCAGTATTGTCCGCATGGCATTCAAGCTCTTCCCCGGTCGAATATGCCTTATTTCCGATGCGCTCCGCTGCTGTGGTATGCTCAACGGCAAGTACGATTTAGGCGGTCAGGACGTATTCCTTGAGGGTGGCGTTGCAAGACTCTCTGACGGAAATATTGCCGGCGCTGCCACCAACCTCTTTGACTGCATGAGAAACGCCGTCTCCTTTGGTATCTCTAAAAATGAGGCAATAACCGCCGCCACTGAGACCCCCGCAAGGCAGATAGGCCGCATAGATGAGATAGGCACAATTGAGGAGGGCAAGCTTGCAGACTTCGTTGTATGCGACGAGGAGTTAAACCGCAAAGCCGTCTACATGGGCGGAGAAGCTCTCTGATATTAAATTTCAACACACTCAGGCGATACCGTGATTATTTTTACGGTATCGCCTTTTTTATGCCGTTTAGGCTTTTATATTCAGGTGTTCTGCCGACTTGAAGCATAATTCAACTTTGTAACATGTAAAATAAATATATCTGAATGTCATTTATACTTGACATTATGAAAGCTATATGATACTATTCAATTATCAAAGGGAGGTGTCGCCATGCCAAAGAACATCACATTGAAACTTGCACGAACAAAAAAGGATATGACGCAAAAAGACCTTGCCGAAAAAATCGGCGTTTCAAGACAGACAATAAATGCTATCGAAAAGGGCGAATATAACCCCACAATAAAATTATGTCTAAAAATATGCTGGGCATTAGATGCCGGACTTGACGAACTGTTCTGGGAGGAAGAGAACAATGAAGAAAACTAAAAATAATCTGGACGAAATGCAGGAACAAAAGCTCCTGAATTTTGAAAAAAATGGATTCTGGATTGCATTCTGGGGTCTGTTTCTGGGAATTTATATTCAGCTGGCTATGGGAAACGGCGGCATTGAATATATCGGCTGTGAAGCTGTGGTTCTGCTAATTATATCCATTTATCTACTGGTTAACACTATAAGAAACGGCATCTGGGACAGAAAACTGAAACCCAATCTAAAAACAAATATTATAATCAGCCTTGTGGCAGGTCTTGCATTTGGTGTGTTCTGGTTCGTGGTCAGTTATAGTAACTATCATGCATTGGCAGGCTCTATTGCAACCTTTGTACTGATGTTTATTTCTGTCTCTGTCACGGTTTTTGCGATGCTGTCCCTCTTAGTTGCAGCTTATAACCGCAAAAAGAAAAAGCTTGATGAGCAGGCAGACGAAGATGAGGAAAATGAATAAATAATAAAATCGGTAAGGAATGAAGTTTATCATACCTTACCGATTATTTTATGGTTTTATTTCGTTTAGAGTTCCCACAGCTGTAAAGCGCTTTTGCACTCTCGATACATTAGGGTTATGCTTAACATAAAATCTCCAAGGATAGTCACGGCATTTTTCAGCGTAATCTATATTTATTCTGGGAGAAAGGGCTATTTGCTCCGGTGTAAAACTTTTATAGTCTGCAATATAAAGAGAACTTCCGCAGAGGTCAAGGCCGTATTGCTCTTTACCTATGCCCATAGCCTGACAGAGCTTTCCCGGCCCGGAGCACAGATTTTGAAGTTTATCTGTACCTCGCCTTTTTTCCATAAGCTCCAGACCGCAAACCGGTTCAAGTGCTCTTATAAGTGCTACCTCCGGCTTATTCTCTTCACCTAAAACAGCATTAAAGCAATAGTACATGCCGTAGATAGGGAAAACGTAAGAATAGCCGCCAATTCCGAACTGGATTTCAGTTCTTGCAGTTCTTCTGCCGCCATAGGAGTGTGCGCCGTCATCATCGGGCCCTATGTAGGCTTCCGTTTCGACTATCATTCCCGCCGTTATGCCTTCAGCTGTTTCATGGACAAGAAGTTTTCCCAAAAGGTCAGCGGAGACGCTCAAAGCAGGCGCAAGATAAAACTCCCTATCAAGAGTTTTGTTTTTTAAGATGTCCTTCTGCATGGTGCTTTATAGCATCAAAACTCTCCTGACTTATATCATGCTCAATTTTGCACGCATCTTCCAAAGCCTGGGCCTCGTTTACACCCAGGTTAATAAGGAAAGCACTCAAAAGTCTATGTCTTTCGTACATTTTAGATGCTATCTCCATACCGCTGTCGGTAAGACCTATAAGTCCGTCCTTATCCATAGTTATGTAACCGTTTTCGCGAAGTCTTTTTGTAGCATAGCTCACGCTGGGCTTTGTGACTGAGAGATGCTCTGCCACATCAATGGAGCGGATATAGCCCTTTTGCTCTTTGAGCATCAGCATTGTTTCCAAATAGTCCTCAGAGGATTTCTGAATTTTCATATTTTCACCTGCTTTCGGTATTTAATCAACAGTACATTATTATACAATATAACATTATAAGTCATAAAAAGCAAGCACCATGAACTTCATATCCATGGTGCTCATTGTTATTTAAGTTCAGCGCCGCAGTATTTCACCGCAGCTCTTGCAAGTTCTTCTAAAGAATCTACATATGGTATTTGTAATTTCAGCTCTTTAACGGCTATGGGAAGCTCCGTACAACCCAAAATAAAGTAGTCTGCACCACGTTTTTTCATACCGTTTAAAGCAAACTCCATATCCTGTCTGTAACTTTCAGGCTGGTTTCCAGCCTTAACTCCGTCATATATGACCTGCATCAGCGCATCCTGCTCGTATTCATTAGGCAGGACAAAATCTACTCCAACCTTTGCAAGTGCCTTTTGATAAATTTCCGCCACCAAGGTTCCCTTAGTTGCAAGTATACCTGCTTTAGCATCTGGAAAACGCTTTGCACATTCTTCAGCGGTTATCCGGGGCATATTCAGGATAGGAACAGAACTTTCAGCCTGAAGTCGGTCACTATAATAGTGAGAGGTATTGCAGGGGATAACAATGCAGTCAGCGCCGCAGGAAATAAGCTTTTGCAAAGACTCGCACAAAGCAGGAAACGGATCTTTACCGCCCCACAAAATTGCGGCAGTTCTGTCGGGAATGGTGGTGTTGCTGTCCATATAAACCCGAATATGTTCACTGTCGGCGTGAGCATTTGTGTTATTCACTATTTTGTAAAGCAGCTCTGCGGTGGCCATAGGCCCCATGCCGCCTAAAATTCCCACACTCTTTTTCATTTATCAATCACTCTGCCGGTTTTTTCCAGCTCATAGCGGGCAATTTCCTCGTCCCAGATACTCTGCAAATCTGCTCTACCTCTAAGGTCGGAAAGGCCCTTTTCGCTGAGAATATTGCCGAACCAACGGGAGAGCTTTTCCGCACCTGAAACGTTCAGGTGCAATCCACCGTCGAAGGTGTCGGTCTCATAGTCAAGGCCGATTTCGTCCTTATGTTCAAGGAAGTTTATATACATAAGCTCATGCTTCTCTGCATAATCTTCCACCTGCTGCTCGTATTCATCATACCAATAGGGGTAAAGGCTCGGAGCTTTCACAAGTATAAGCTCTATGCCGTTTTCCTCGCACAAGCTGCGTATCCTATCAAGGTAAGACCATGCTTTCTCACTGAAATTATAATTGTTCAGAGGTTTTCCCTCCGGAACGTCCTGCGGCGGACGTACCGCAGTTTTCATATAAAAGCCATTATAAGATACAGGCATTGAGTTATGAAAGAACTCGAGGTCTGTATCTTTAATATCATTCCACCTGGAATGATATCGGAGAATTGGGAACACGTAATCTAAAAAATGCTCGTCCTCCATCATAGAAGCGAATATGGCCTTAACTTTTGTGCCTGACCATCTCAGCCCCTCCAGAGACATACGGTTATATTCTTCACGCTTAGGCTGCTCATTTCTCAGGGACAGCACGTTGAATACCACAGCTTCCGGCTTCACGTATTTTAGAGTATCCTCAAGTATATAGTAGGACTGCCACACATACTGGTCAGCGCTGCCACGGATATAACTGTTTATTCCGTACTCCTGCCACAGCGTTACAGGTGAAAAGTTGGAGTAAACCTCACAGTCACCTATGAAAATAAGGTTTAAGTCCTCTTTATGTTCCTCGTCGTAGAACTCCTTTATAAAGGCACCCTCCACCACGCCGTCCACATATTTGGGGGTAAGGAGCCTTTGAAGGAAGAGCAGGCTTAATATGATTATAAGGGCGGAGACAAATATTCTCAATCCCCTTTTTTTATTTTTCGTCATTTCGGCTCCTCAGAAACGGTTATAGATAAACTGGCTGGAATCATAGCCCACGCCGTAAGCACCCATCAAAAGCACTATCAGGAAAAGGCCGTACCAGATTATGAAACGCTTGGGATATGAAAGTTTTGAAATTCTGTCTCTGACCTTCTCTTTTCTCTGCAAAAAGCTCACAGTGAACATAAGTACCACGCCCAAAATCACAATGCCGTAGTCAAGACCTGTAAGGCCCAGATTCATAAGTGATCCGTCCCATAAAATATGGAAGTTTCCCGCAGTGAAAAGCGAGCCGAAGGCTTTAAATGCCTCCTGCACAGTGTAAAGGTCAAACAGATGTAAAAGTCCCACAATAAAGACAGTGCGGAAAGACTGGAAAGCCTTTACCAGATTGCCTTTATAACAAGGGAAACGCTTGTGGAATTTGTCATACAGAGGTTCAAACTCTTCAGACACCATCAGCACTGCCCAGTTAAACAGTCCCCACAGGATAAAGTTCCAGCTTGCACCGTGCCAGAAGCCGGTAGCAAACCAGACCATAAAGGAGGACAGGTACACAGGCAGGCGCTTTCCTATGGCGTTGCCGAAGTGACTTCTTGAAAATCTTGAAAATTTCTGCATCCACTGGCATATGGAAAGAGGATAGAAAATGTAATCTCTAAACCATGTGCCCATGGTGATGTGCCAGCGGCGCCAGTATTCTTTCAGGGATTTGGAGAAGTAGGGACGGTCGAAGTTTTCCTTAACCGTAATGCCCAGTGACTCCGCAATACCTATGGTAATGTCAATGCCGCCTGTGAAGTCAGCATAGAGCTGCACCGCATAAAGAGCTATGGCAAAAAGCACATAAACTCCGTTATAAGTACCTAAATCGTTTATTAAAAGCTTTACGGCGGGCAAAAGTCTGTCCGCTATAACAAGCTTTTTGAAGAAACCCCAAAGCACACGCTCCAGACCATAACTCACGGTTTTAGAGTTGTATTCATGCTCTGCGTACAGGCTTTCACTCAAATCGCTGTATCGGCTGATAGGGCCTTGTACAAGCTGGGGGAAGAAGGACACGAAAAGGGCAAATCTAAAAAAGTTCTTTTCAGCCGGAACTGTCTCACGGTAAACGTCAATGAGATAGCCAACGGACTGGAAAGTATAGAAAGAAATGCCCATAGGCAGAACCAGATCAACAAATGAAAGCTGATGCCCATGTCCCACAGCGGAGATAACTCCGTTAATATTTGAAATAAAGAAGTTTGTATATTTGCAGACAGCCAGAATACCAAGGTCTACCGCAAGGCTTAACAGCACCCAGCGAACACGTATTTTCTTCTGTCCCTCTTTGTATGCTTTCTTTTCTTCTCTTGTAATTTCAGCCTTATGCTCTTTAATATAGGCTTTCTGCCTGAGAATATTCTTCTCTATCTGAATGGCGATAAAGTAGGTAGCCGCCGTGGTTATCAGGATAAAGACAAGGTTTTCAGGCCCTGAGAAGAAATAGAAAATGTAGCTTGCCGCAAGCAGCAGAGGCCACTGGAATTTTTTGGGTATCAGATAGTACAGCAGCAAAACCGCCGCCACAAATCCGATAAAAGAGTAGGATGTAAAAAGCATATATCCTTAGCTCCTAATTTTTTGTTTAATCCTCGTCCTCGAGGCGCTCGATAAGCTCGTAGAGAGCTTCGGCAGAATTAAAGTTATCGGGAATAATATCTTTTGCGGTTATGGACACGTCAAAGCTCTCGCTGATCTCAGAAATCAGGCTCACAATGTCCATAGAGTCCAGAATACCGTCATCAATCAGGCTCTTCTCTGTCTCAAAATCTACGTCGGGGTGCAGGTCTCTCAGAATTTCCAGTAAATCTTCCATTTCAATAACTCCTTTTATTTTCCTTCATACATTTCTTTAAGCCGTACACGGTTTATTTTCCGGTTGGCAGTTAAAGGCATTTCGTCAAGCTTTATAATTTTGTTGGGCAGCATATAGCGTGGCAGTTTTGGTCTTGCTTCTGATGCAAGTTCCGCCTCTGTCATTGTACCCACATAATAGAGAACTATTTTCTTTTTTGCACTGTCGTACAGGCAGGCCGCCATCTGAACTCCGGGCAGCATTGCAATATTAACTTCTACCTCGCCCAGCTCTACTCTGTGTCCCATGTGCTTTATCTGGTGGTCAAGTCTGGACACGAAAACCAGCTCACCCGCCTCATTGTAGCGTCCAATATCGCCGGTTCTGTATATAAGCTCGGGGTAAGCTGTGTTTAAGGGATTTTGAACAAAGGCCTTTGCGGTGCGCTCAGGGTCGTTATAATAGCCCAGAGTTACCGCTGTGCCTCTTACGCAGATTTCACCCTCTTCGCCCTCTCCTGCCAGAACATTGCCCTCTTTTAACAGGAGAATTTCACGGTTGGGGAAAGGTCTGCCAACAGGGATAAGCTCGTTATCCGCAAAGTCACGCTCCACATGGTAGTAACAGCACATTCCTGTGCATTCGGTAGGGCCGTAAAGGTTTGTAAATTTAGCCTCAGGCACTGCCTCCTGCCAAAGTCTGAGCTGTTTCACTGGGAAAAGCTCGCTTCCGAAAGCTACCGTCTTTAAATACTGAGGTTTCAGCTCCTTGAAAGTGCCGAAAGCACTCACCATTGTAAGGGCGGAAACTACCCAGCAGATAGTGTTTATCTTATGTTCGTTCAAATATTCCACAAGGGCTGTGGGGATAGAGAACAGCTTTTTCGGAATTATATATGCCGTTGCTCCGAATTTAAGAGTTGGATATATTTCCTTTAAGCTTGCATCAAAATAAAGCGGTGTCTGATTTCCGAAAATTGTGTTTTCATTAAAGCTCAGTATTTCGGAAAGTTGCTCTATATAGTCTATAACTGAGCGGTGGCAGGCTGCAACACCTTTTGGGATTCCGGTAGAACCGGAGGTAAAGACTATATAAATTGGGTCTGTATCAATAGCGGCTCTGTAAACCTTGTCCAGAGCTTCGGCGTTTTCGCTGAAAGCGGATACTTCTTCATACAGAACTATCTCTCCGCCGTTTAAGTTAAAGCTTTTTGCCGCTTCAACTGTATCATTGTCGCAGATAATTACAGGAGACTTTACATTGTCCAGTATGAGCTGAATTCTGCCAACGGGCATTTCTTCATCAACCGGAACATAGAAGCAGCCGCCTGCCACAGTACCCAGAAATGCGGCTATCTCCTTTGGGCCACGGCGCATGAAAATAACTACGGGATTTTTATATACTCCACGGGAAATCAGAAAGCTTCCCACAGCACGGCTCTGGTCATAAACCTGTTTAAAGGTGAGAGACACTTCGCCGTCGGAGTATGCAATTTTATCGGGACATTTTGGGACTGTGTCGTATAAATAATTTAAAACATTATTTTGCATCTTACTTGGTTAAGTCGTTTATAGCGTAGTAGCTAATGGAGAGTACCTCTTCGCCCTTAAAGATGATGGACAGTTCAGCATCTCCGTCAGTGTAGTTCCACTGACCAACAACATCCTCAAAGTCCTCACCGTAAGCGGCCTTAACCTCTTCCTTGGTGGAGCCTATGGTAATTCCCTCGGGGGTGGAAACGCTGTTGTCCAGAATGCGGACACTGGAGATGTAGTCCTTGTCCTCAACAGGATAGGTGACAATCTCAATACCGTCATAGGTGTAGGTCTTGTCAAGACCCTCAAAGGCGCAGGAAGTTGCCTCGAAGTACTTGCTCTCTTCGCCCAGCTGATCGTGGACAGGAGCAAATTCAGCGTTCATGGGCAGAGCATTGCCGTTATACACAAAGGTGTATTTGCTGTTGGATTTCACTTCTGCTTTAGGAGCTTTTCCGTCGTCTCCGCCGCAAGCAGCGAAAGAGAATGCCATAGCCATAATGAGCATCATTGTTATTATACGTTTCATTTTATTATTCCTCATTTCTTTTTATATATCAGGAAGCCCGCTCAGGCAGGGCATCCCCGTTAAAGCTGTAAAAATTTGCAATGCCTACTTTGTACTGAACAAGTTCGGTATACCTCGCGGCCTGCTCGTCGGTGAACATAAAGGCATCAAAGGGAGGCATTTCAGTTCCCATGGGAGTTGCATCCATATGGTACCAGCCGTCACCGCAATTCACAAGGTTCCACCAGTGGTCGGAGCGGCCGTCTACACGCCGCACCTCACGGTTATCTATTCCAAGGTATGTTAAAAGCGCTCTTGCGCAGGCGCAGTAGGTGAAGCAGTCACCCTGTCTTGTTTTAAGACCCTCTTTGGCGGCTATTTTCCAGTCTGACTTATCGGAAACGCCGGAGTAATTTATTGAGCTTTTCACAAAATCATACACCGCTCTGGCTTTTCTCAGATTGTCCATATCCTCGGTTACGATGCTTGAAGTTATAAGCTCTGCCAGATCGTCAAGCTCCTGATCTCCGGTTATGGTGTCATCTTTGCGAGTCTCTTCCCCGTTAGCTTCGTCAGTTCCCGGAGCTTCTTCGGCTTCAGCACTTTCTTCCTGTGCAGGAGTTTCTTCGGGCAGCTCAGGACTTTCGGAAAACGCAGGACTTTCAGGTGTATCCTGCTTGTCCGATGCGTTCTTTTTCTCGCCGCAGGCAGTCAGGCTAAAGAGCATAGCAAGTGTTAACAATAGTGCAAGAATTTTTCGCATATATTAACCCTCGGCTACTTCGGTATCGGTCTGCTCTTGAGCATTTGAAGCGTTCTTGACGGCTAAAAGCTCGTCGGAAAATTCGGTTGCACGTTCAGGCAAGCCCTCATCGTCAAAGGTATAGTAAGCAGGATAGCCACGGTAGTAGGCAACATTATAGGTGTAATCTGCCGCCTGTTCGTCGGTGAACATGAAAGAGTCAAAGTCTGGCATCTTTTCATATCTGGGAGTAGCATCAAAGTGATACCAGCCCTCGCCGCAGTTAACCAGATTCCACCAGTGGGGGCCTCTGCCGCCCTGACGGCATACCATTTCGTTTTCAATGCCTAAGTATGTAAGCAAAGCACGGGATGAAGCATAGTAGGTAAAGCAGTCACCCTGTCTCAGGCCAAGTCCTTCTTTTGCGCCGTTAACCCAGCTGGATTTATCAGGATTAGCAGAGTATTTTATACTGCCGTCCACATAATCATAAACCGCCTTGGCCTGCTCGTATTTGGTCATATCTTCGGTTATTATCTGGTCAATAATACCCTTTGCCAGCTCGTCCAGTTCCTTGTCGCCTGTTATAGGCTCCGGTTCGGGCGTAGGGGTAGGCGTGGGAGTAGGAATGGGGGTATTCTCAGGTGCTTTTATCTCAGTAGGTTCTTCTCCAACGGTAGGCAGCTCATTTTTAGGCTGAAGTTCATTATTCTCTGTATTCTGCTCTTTTTTCCCGCCCAGTTCATCGCTCTTAGGCCCTGAAGAGAGCTGCATTACAGATACAACAACTACCAGTAAAACCAGAACTATTTGGAAAATACAATTGTGTTTCAAATGGCATTCCTCCAATCACAAACACTACAATAATACCATCATAAATCTTTAGGGTCAACTTAAAAGCTGTTAAATTTACTGTTTCTACAATTATATTCTGTCTAACTGCGTCAAAAAAGTAATAAGACATTTTTGGGGTGGTATGAGCTTCTGCATGATTTATTTTTCTGCTTTTACCGTAAATTTCCCGCAGTTTCATTATTATATTCTTTATTCACTGTTAGTCAAGGCAAATGCAATTAAATTTAAAATTTTTAATAATACAGAAAAAGTGCCGAAAGGTTTCCCCTTTCGGCGCTTTTTTATTCAACAGCGGCTAAAAGCTGTTTTGTATATTCATGCTGTGGGCAGTCATAAACCTGCTCAACATCTCCCCGCTCCACTATTTGACCGTCTTTCATAACAATCACTCTGTCGCAGAGCTGATACACCACGTTAAGGTCGTGGCTTATAAACAGGAAGCTTAAATCCAGCTCCCGTCTCAGCTTTTTCAAAAGCTTTAAAATCTGAGCCTGTATGGTAACGTCAAGAGCGCTGACCGGCTCGTCGGCTATGATAAACTTAGGTTTCTGGATTAAAGCAACACCTATGGAAACTCTCTGTCTTTGACCGCCTGAGAGTTCGTCCGGTCGTGCCGCAAGGCACTCCTCCGGAAGCTCCACCAGTTTAAGCATCTCCATTACCTGTTTTTTCCGCTCTTCCTTATCCCGTACTCCCTGAATTTTCAAAGGCTCTTCCATAATTCTTTTTACGGTAAAGGCAGAATTTAAGGAGCTGAACGGGTCTTGAAATATCATTTGGGGACGATGAGAGTAATTTACAACTTCTCCGGAGGTAGGTTTTACCATGCCCAAAATCACCTTTGCCAGGGTTGATTTTCCTGTGCCTGATTCTCCTACCAGTCCCATAATCTCTCCGCGGCGCACATCAAAGCTTACGTCGTGGAGGATTTCCTCAACTTCACCTTTGCTGAAAATTCCGCCGTCACGGTAGCCGCAGCTCACATTCTGAACTTTCAGTACAAGTTCCTCTTCCATTATAAGCTCCCCCTCCCCTCTCGTGTGGGAATGGCGGCAATGAGTTTTTTGGTGTACTCATGCTGCGGGTTGTGGAAAATTTTGTCCGTGTCACCTGTTTCCACAATATTGCCCCTCTGCATAACCACAACATGGCGGCAGAGCTTGCGAACCACGTTCAAATCGTGGCTTATAAAAAGCATTGATATGCCGTACTTTTTGTTAAGCTCCTTTAAAAGCTCCAAAATCTGGGACTGAATTGTTATATCCAGAGCGGTGGTGGGTTCATCAAGCAAAAGCAGTTTAGGCTTTGAAACTATTGCCGCCGCAATCATGGCTCTCTGGCACATACCGCCGGAAAGCTCGTGGGGGTACTTTTCATAAATTTCCTCCACGTTTTTAAGTTCCACGGCACTAAGTGCTTCTAATGCCAAGGCTTTTCTTTCGGAAGCTTTCAGCTTTGTGTGAACTTTCAGACACTCTTCCACCTGTTTTCCCACTTTCATAAGAGGGTCCATAGCGTTCATAGGTTCCTGAAACACAACGCCGATGTCTTTTCCCTGTATCTGCCGCAGAATTTTTCTGTCAGCGTGGAGAAGCTCGCAGCCGTCAAGCATTATCTTTCCTGAATACTGGCACTGTTTTCTGGGGAGCAGTCCTGCAACAGACATTGCTGTAACGCTTTTTCCTGAGCCTGATTCACCAACCAGACCAATAATCTCTCCGTCCTCTATTTTAAAGCTTACACCTGCCACCGCCTCACGCTGGCGGTTATTGAAACGGACGTGCAAATCCTGAATTTCAAGCATCACAGTCCCTCCCTTCCGCAGCGCTGAAGACCCTCGCCTATTAGGCCTACTGCAAATATCATCATAACTATAACTCCACCTGTCCACAGGGCATACCAGGGAGCAAGGCTCAACATTCCCTGAGCCTCAGAGAGCATATAGCCCAGAGAAGCATCGGGAGGCTTAATGCCTATGCCCAGATAGCTCATGGAAGCCTCTGCCAAAACGGCATTATTAAAGCCTATGGTTATAGCCGGCAAAAGTACCGACAGGGTGTTTGGCAAAATGTGCATACATATAATTCTTACAGGTTTTGCGCCCATCAGACGAACGCTTTTAACATAGTTCACATCTCTTAAAGATGCAAACGCCGTTCTTGTAACTCTGGCAAAGCTTGGGATAAAAACTATTCCCAGAGCCAGTATAACATTATATTTTCCACCTCCTAAAACGCCAACAATAACCAATGCCACCAGAATACTGGGAAAGGCTGTAAGTGCGTCATTAAAGCGCATCAAAGCCTCGTCCACAATTCCGCCGAAGTAGCCGGTCAAAGATCCTACGGCAATTCCGATAGCAGCACCGATAAGCACGGTATTTAAGGCGATAAGGGCAGTTGACCCTGCGCCCTGTAAAACTCTGCTGAATATATCTCGTCCAAAATTATCCGTGCCCATTATATGTGCCAAACTTGGAGGGTCAAATTTCGGGCCTGTCATCATTTCGGTAGGGTCATAGGGTGTCCATATAAAGCCCATAACTATAAAGCCTGCTATGATTGCAGTGAGGACGCAGCCGAAAGTCAGATACCAGTTACGCTTTTTCATCTTGCCCCACCTCCCAGACGAAGTCTCGGGTCAATGCGCTGATTTATAATGTCGGCAAGAGTGCCAACAAGCACCACCCAGAAGGCGAGAATTACAACCAGAGCCTGAACCACCGGGAAATCTCTGTCGCCTATGCTTGAAACAAGCATACGTCCAAGGCCGGGAATTGCAAATACCTGCTCCACAACAACGCTTGCCGCCACAATCTCCGCCATAGTCTGAGCAAGGAAGGTGACAACAGGGACAAGGGAGTTTTTAAGCACATGCCGGCTGAGAACGTGTTTTCTGTCATTTCCTCGTGAAATAGCCGTTCTCACATAGCCGCTCTTCATCTCGTTTTGAATTTTGCTGCGGAACATACGCATAGTCATTGCAATTCTGGGAATGGCTATTGCCACAGCAGGATAAATAAGGTATGCCATAGAACCCCAGAAATCATTGCCAAGTCCGGGGAACTGGCCGTGATTATAAAAGTGCAGAATTATGCTGAACACCCATGTAAGCAGTACACCTGTAAAAAACGGCGGTATTGCCATCATAAACTGGATAAGACTGCTCCATATTCCGTCTTTAATGCCTCTGTTATATCTGGCAGAAAGCAGTCCCAAAGGTATGGAAACTACCAGAATAAGCAGAAAGCTCATAAGGCTAAGGCACAGAGTGACGCCGATTTTAGGAGCAAGAAGCTCTGCAACAGGCTGTCTGTAACGTAAGGAAACGCCTAAATCACCTGTAAAAAATCCGCCAAGCCACTCAAAATAACGCACAAGAAAAGGTCTGTTAAGGCCCAGCTGCTCCTCAAGTGCTGCTATCTGTTCGGGAGTGCCCTCAGTACCAAGCATGGTATCTGCCGCACTGCCCGAAATAAGTTCAAACGCCGCAAACGCCAAAAAAGAGACGATTACCATTGTAACAAGCAGCATCAAAATCTTTTTAGCCGCATATTTCATGGCTTACGCCTCCTTTCTGGAACAGCGGCATAATTATGCCACTACTCATTTTTTATTACTCCGCCCAATAAAGACTTGCCATATCAAGGGCATATATGGGGTAGAAGTTAACTCCCTCCAGACCCTTGCGGACAGCTACCAGATCAGCCGGTGCCTGAATGTAAACATTGGCGGCGTGCTGAGCCAGATTGCGCTGGGCTTCAATGTAAAGCTCAGTGCGCTGAGTGTCATCGCCTGCGCCGATGGCTTCATTCATAAGGCTGTCAAAGTCTTCATTATTATAATTTATAAAGTTCTTGCTATGCTCGGACATAAAGCGTTCCATCATAGCTCTTGCAGTGGGATAGTGAGCATCCACACCGGTAATGGTGGCCTGATAGTTTCTGCCCTTGTATACCTCGCTAACCCATGTAGCCCATTCAACGGGCTGAATTTCAACATTAACGCCGATAGCTTTGTACTGGTTTGCAAGTACCTGAGCGGTATCAACGTGCTGAGGATAGTTAGAGGGAACGGTAATGGTCATATCAAAACCGTTTTCATAACCTGCTTCAGCCAGAAGCTCTTTTGCTTTTTCCACATCGTAGGGGTAAAGCTCGCTGAGGCTCTCATCGTACCATTTCCCAAGAGTGGGGTAAACGCTTGACCCTACCACAGTGCCGTAACCGTCAAAAGCAATGTCTATTATCTGCTTGCGGTCGGTAGCGTAGGACAGAGCCTGACGAACCAGTTCGTTGTTAAAGGGTTCAACATTATTGTTAAGGTAAAGAGCCTGAATAAGAGCCATACTGCCCTCAACAATATTGAATTCATCGCTGAGCTGAGTTGCCTGAATGGTAGGCAGGTGGTTGCAGAAGTCGATAGCGCCTGACTGGAGAGCAAGAACCATACTGTCTGCATTTTCGATTATTTTAAATGTGACCTTGTCAAGCTTTGCGCCCTCGCCCCAGTATTCGTCGAACTTTTCAAGCACAACGGAATCCTGAGCGGTACGGCTCACAAATTTAAAGGGGCCTGTTCCCACAGGCTTTGTGTCCTGCTCGGTGTAGTCGGCAGGAACTACAGCAACTGTCAGGTAGTTCAAAAACTCGTCGTCGGGATGGCTGATGGTAAATACAACCGTTCTTTCATCGGGAGTTTCAATTTTCTCTATCATCTGCAATGCAGGCTCAACCATAGCTCCGCTTTCGTCGGGAGTTTTGCACTGCTCAACAGAGTATACAACGTCCTGAACTGTAACAGCCTGTCCGTTATGGTACTTTATGCCATCACGTATAGTGAAAGTGTAGGTAAGGCCGTCATCAGATACCTCATACTTTTCCGCAACTGCGGGATAGAGGCTTCCGTCAGGGTTCAGCTTCATAAGACCCTCAAAGACATTGAACATTACTTCTCTGGTTCCGGCGGTGTAACCTGATCTCAAAGGGTTAAGGCTCTCTGCCAGATCGTTTGCAATACCAACGGAAATTTCGTTTGCTTTTGTCTCAGTTGGTGCTGCAACAGGTTCTGTACTCTCAGGAGTTTCAGCCTTGCTTCCGCATCCGGTGAGCAGACCCATAAGCATGGTTGCAGCCAGAACAGCTACTGTAATTCTTTTTTTCATTGTAACTTCCTTTCATCACCGCCCGACTCTTCGGGTCGATGTGCAGCGGCATTGCCGCAAAGATTTTGCAGGGTTAATCCCATAGCAGTGTTTTCGGTGACGCCCCCGAAATCGGGGTATGTCCCACACTTGAATTCATTTTAAACTATTTAACAATCTATTGCAATAGTTTTCACTGTCTTTGTTAATTATTCGACCTTAAAAATTTACAGAATTTAACATCACAGGTCAAATACCAGCTTTTTCCCTGTCAAGTGAAGAAATTCTACAAGCCATAGAGAAAAAGTCTGCGAAATTCGCAGACTTTTTCTCTTTCACAAAATGCCCATATTCTGTGCAAGCTCTATATTAACTTTAAGTACGTTTACGCTCTCCTCGCCAAAGACACCCAGAAGCTTTCCATCTGTGTTTTCTTCAACTATATTTCTTACGGTTTCTTCATCTAAACCTGAAGCTTCAACAATTCTGGGAATCTGTATCTCGGCAGACTCAGGAGAAATGTGGGGGTCAAGGCCGGAGCCGGAAGCGGTTAAAAGGTCGGTAGGAATGTCTTCCATCTTAACATCGGGATTTTTAGCCAGAAATTCCTCCATGTCTGCCTCAACCCGCTCTACCAGTGCAGGATTTGAGGGAGCATAGTTATTTGAGCCTGAGCTGACACCGGCAAATTCTGTTCCGTCGCTGTAATACAGCTTACCGTCCTCGCCCTCAGTGTATACATTATAATGGTAGGCAGAGGGTCTGCTCCACATATAATAGTCCTCGCTGAACTCCTGACCCACATGTTCAGAACCTAAGGTCTTTCCGTCCACGGTAATCAGATCGCCTTTGGCGTGTTCAGGCATAAGCAGAGAAGACAGTCCCGTCATAAGGCAAGGGTAGGCAAAACCACATATAAACATTAAAACAAGGGTCACAACTGTTGCCTGACGTAAACCGTGTAAAAAACGCTTTCCCGATTCTTTCATTTTATAATACCTCTTTCTTAAAGTCCCAATCCCATCAGAGAGAGCAAGGGAGCAATCAACATATCAATAATTTTAATTCCTATAAAAGGGGTGACAACTCCGCCTAAACCATAGATGAGCATATTTCTTGCAAGCATTTTTCCGGAGGACATGGGGCGGTATTTTACGCCTTTCATGGCAAGAGGAATAAGGCACGGAATTATAATTGCGTTAAATATCAGAGCTGACAAAATTGCGCTGTACGGAGTTGCAAGCTGCATGATGTTCAAAACACTCAGCTGAGGAATAGCTGTCATAAACATTGCAGGAATAATAGCAAAGTACTTTGCTATGTCGTTTGCGATGGAGAAGGTTGTAAGGCTTCCACGGGTAATGAGGAGCTGTTTTCCTATTTCAACAACTTCCAGAATCTTGGTGGGGTCAGAATCAAGGTCAACCATGTTGGCAGCTTCCTTTGCGGCACTTGTGCCGCTGTTCATTGCAAGACCCACATTTGCCTGTGCAAGTGCAGGAGCGTCGTTTGTGCCGTCACCTGTCATGGCAACGATTTTGCCCTCAGCCTGCTCTTTTTTAATTACATCAATTTTATCTTCCGGCTTGCACTCGGCAATAAATCCGTCAACACCTGCTTCTTTTGCGATAGTTGCGGCTGTGAGAGGGTTATCGCCTGTACACATGATAGTTTTAATGCCTATTGCACGCAGGCGCTCAAAACGCTCTGCCATGCCGGGCTTTACTGTATCTTTCAGATAAATAACGCCCATAATGCGGTTGTTTTCGCAGACAGTCAGCGGAGTACCGCCAAGCTTGGAGATTTTTTCAACCTGCTCATGGAGGTCTGAGGGAATTACGCCGCCCTGTGATTTCACATACTGCTCAATAGCCTCTGCTGCACCCTTGCGAACCTTTGTGCCGTCGGGTAAATCCACACCGCTCATACGGGTCTGAGCTGTAAACTCTATAAACTCTGAGCCTGCTGTTTCAACGCTCTTGTCGCCGAGCTGTCTTGCAAGGTCAAGAGTTGATTTGCCCTCGGGAGTTTCATCACGGAGACTTGTAAGTGCGGCGCAGCGGATAAGGTCACTGCGTTTTACATCTCCCACAGGGAAGAAGTCTGCTGCCAGACGGTTTCCGAAAGTAATTGTACCTGTTTTATCAAGTATCATGGTGTCCACATCGCCGCAGGCTTCAACAGCCTTACCGGACATGGCAATAACATTAAATCTGGTAACACGGTCCATACCTGCAATGCCGATTGCAGAGAGAAGTCCGCCGATTGTGGTGGGTATCAGGCAAACCGTCAGTGCGATCAAAGTAGAGGTTTGCAGCTGAACGCCGGAATAAATGCCTATTGGATAAAGTGTAACTATTACTATAAGGAAGATAATAGTCAAGGAAACAAGCAGTGTGCTAAGTGCGATTTCATTAGGAGTTTTTTTGCGTGATGCACCCTCAACCAGTGCAATCATTCTGTCAAGGAAGCTGTTTCCTGCATCTGAGGTAATGCGGATTTTCAGCCAGTCGGACACAACAGTGGTACCGCCTGTAACGGAGCAGAAGTCACCGCCGGATTCACGAACAACAGGAGCAGATTCACCTGTAATAGCAGACTCATCTACTGAGGCAACACCCTCGATAACCTCGCCGTCACCGGGGATAATCTCGCCGGCATTAACCAGAACCACATCGCCCTTTTTAAGCTCACTGGATAAAACGGTTTTTTCTGTTCCGTCCTCAGCAATAAGTCTTGCCTTAGTGTCTTTTTGGGTCTTTTTAAGGCTTGCCGCCTGAGCTTTGCCTCGACCCTCAGCTACGGATTCTGCAAAGTTTGCAAACAGTACAGTTACAAGCAGCACAACACAAACGATAATGTTATATGCTCTCAGGTTCGTTCCCTGACTGATATCTCCGAACAGCCCTGGGAAGAAGGACAGCGCCAGAGTTATTAAAAATCCAATCTCAACAACGAACATAACAGGGTTTTTAATCATATAGAGAGGATTTAATTTTTTAAATGAGCCAACAGCCGCCTGACGGAAAATATCAGGCGTAAGCAGCTTTTGTTTTTTCTTGCTCATAATAGTACCTCCTTAGGCCCAAAGGGTAAGATGTTCCGCAATCGGTCCCAGTGCAAGCACGGGGAAGAATGTCAGAGCTGCGAAAATGTATATAACAAAAACGAGAATTACGGAGAAGCCCATAGTGTCGGTATGAAGTGTGCCGGCAGTTTCATTTACAAAACGTTTCTTCATAAGAGAACCGGCAATGGCAAGCTGTATTACAATAGAAAGATAACGTCCGAAGAACATTGCAAGACCTGTGGTCACATTCCAAAACATTGTATTGTCTGCCAGTCCCTCAAAGCCAGAGCCGTTATTTGCGGCAGATGATGCAAACTCATAGAGAACCTGAGATAATCCGTGGAATCCGGGATTTGTGATACCTGCAAGTCCCGCCTGAGTACCCACAGCCAGAGCTGAGAATGACAGGATAAGCAGAGGATGAATGATAATGCAGAGTGCTGCGAGCTTCATCTCTCGTCCCTCAATCTTCTTGCCCAGATATTCAGGAGTACGGCCTATCATAAGTCCGCATATAAACACGGCAAGTATTGCATATGTAACCATGTTCATTAAACCTACACCCTTACCTCCGAACACTACGTTCAGCATCATGTGCAGCATAGGGATCATGCCGCCCAGAGGTGTTAAGGTGTCGTGCATATTGTTAACAGTACCTGTTGTAAACGATGTGGTAGTGGTGGTAAACATGGCAGACTGGGCAACTCCGAATCTTACCTCTTTACCCTCCATACTGCCCATTGACTGGGAAAGTCCTGCATCTGCAAGCAGCGGATTTCCCTGACTTTCAGCCCAGAAGCAAACGCCAAGGCCGATTACAAAAATAATACCCATTGCTGCAAAAATGCTGCGCCCCTCACGGCCGTATATTATAGCTGTAAGGCTGCGGTGACCTTTGTTCATGCACTGTAGGCTCTGCTGAGAAGCTTCACCTGAAGTATTCTTTTCACGCTTTCTCTCCCCGACTATCTTACCAAAGGTAATGACACATGCACCGGGTAAAAGCATCATGGAGTAAAGCTCAATCAGGTTTGTAAGCATAGTGGGGTTTTCAATAGGAGTAGATGAGTTTGCTCCTAAGAATCCGCCGCCATTTGTTCCCAAATGCTTTATGATTTCAAGAGCTGCAACAGGACCGGTTGCAATTACCTGTTTTGCGCCCTCAAGAGTATCAACAATTATGTTGCCGGTGAGGTTCTGGGGAACACCCTGCCAAACCAGAAGCAATCCGCCCACAATGGAGAAGGGCAGCAGCACACGAGTAGTAATTCTAACAAGGTCTGAATAAAAGTTTCCCACATTGTCTTTGCTCTTTCCTGCAAGGCCACGGATAAATGCGATACAGGCTGCATATCCGCTTGCCGCAGAAACAAACATCATAAAAGTGATGACCAACATCTGTGAGAGATATGAAAGTCCTGTTTCTCCCGCGTAGTGCTGAAGGTTGGTGTTGGTCATAAAGCTTATAACCGTATTAAAGGCAAGTGAGCCTTCCATCCCCTCCGCAGCGTTGGGATTAAACAGTGCCATGCTCTGAATACGCAGGATAATGTATCCCAATAGCATCATCACCGCATTAGAGCCAAGCAGATTCAGTGCATACTGTTTCCAGTTCATACCGTTTTGTGGATCAATGCCGCTGACTTTATATATTGCACCGTCCACACGGTCAAAGACCGGATCTGCAAATGTATGTTTACCGGCGGCAATGTGGTACAAATAAGTACCTACCGGTATCACAATTATCAGATAAATGATAATTGTCAAAATAATCTGTAACATAAGTCTTTCCTCCCGCCCGTATTAAAATTTTTCCGGGTATATTAAGGCGTATATCAGATAAGCCCCCAAAAGCGAAACAATAATTCCAAGTGCAAGCATTTTTCTACCTCCTTATTCGCTCTTGTCTACCTGTTTCCCACACCAGGAAATAAGCAGATAAATTAAACCCACGCAGACAGCCAAAGTCCCGAGCATAATAAAATCTGTCATAATTATATCCTCCCTTTGCTTCTTTCTTTGACCATCATTATTTTATCAGCTTTGTCGTGAAGTTGGTCTTAGCGTTTAGGATATGACATTAAGGATATATTAAGAAAAATTTAACTATCTTTAACGTAAAAATACTGCCCACCGTGTTCGGTGAGCAGTATTTGAAGTATTGGTTTATTGTCTTATCATACGGTAGCCAACGCCTATGTGAGTTTGAATGTACTTAGGCTCTGAGGGATTGCTCTCTATTTTCTTTCGTAGCGTTGCCATAAACACACGTAAAGACGGCGTATCTGAGGCAAGGGTGCTTCCCCACACTTCCTTTAATATATAGTTATGGGTCAGAACTTTTCCCGTATTTTGAGCCAGTACACAGATAAGCTTATACTCTATGGGAGTTAGGTGAATTTCTTTTCCCTCCATATATGCACAGCCTGCGGCATAATCAATGGTAAGATCTCCATTATGGTATACGCTCTCCTGCGCCTGTGCTGTGTTTTCATCTGTCCGACTGCGACGCAGTGCAGCACGAAGTCTTGCCAGAAGCTCGTCAACACTAAATGGCTTTGTGAGATAATCGTCTGCTCCTGCGTCCAGTGCCTCCACCTTGTCCTGATCCTCACTTCTTGCGCTCACCACAATAATAGGCACATTGCTCCAGCCACGAACCTTGCGGATAATATCCACACCGTCCATATCAGGCAATCCCAGATCCAGAATAATAACGTCCGCATTATAGGAAACTGCTTCAAGCATTGCCCCTGAGCCGTTTTGGGCGGTATGGTACTGGTAGTCCTGAGTATCAAGAGTAGTTCTTATAAGGTTTGTAATGGCGGGGTCATCCTCCACCACAAGAATTTTAGGTTTATACATCCAGATTCACTTCCTCCAAAGGTAAATTAAAGTAAAATACAGCGCCGTGGGGTCGATTGTCGTATACGCTTATTTTTCCGCCGTGGGCATTTACAATGGACTTGCAAAGGTTCAGCCCCAAGCCCAGTCCCCTGCGGCTGTCTGCTTTTCCGATGCCTGCGGTATAGAACATATCGAACAAATGCTCCTTTGTTTCATCGGAAATGCCGGAGCCGTCATCGGAAATTCTCACACCAACCATATCGCCTTCTTTTTTCGCTGACAGGCAGATGTGTGAGCCCTCCTGTGTGTATTTGATGGCGTTATTTACAATATTTATTATGACCTGAACAATCAGTCTCACGTCCATTTTAGCCATGAGTAAATCGTCCTCAAGCTCTATGGAAATTTTATGTTCGGATACACGTCTGTCCACGTGAGACAGTGCCTCCCTGAACACCTCGTCTATAAGCTCCCCGCTCATTTGCAGGTGCATAGTGCCGTTATCAAACCTTGTGACAGAGAGGAGATTTTCCGTCAGGTTTACAAGCCACATTGAATCATCGTAAATGGTGCTGTAAAGCTCCTGCTTTTTCTCCTCATTAAGCGAGATACTTTTTTCCATTAACATTCCTGCGTTACCGCTTATACTGGTAAGAGGTGTGCGCAGATCGTGGGAGATTGCACGAAGCAGATTTGACCTGAGACGTTCACGCTGAGTTTCCATTTCTTTAGCCTGATTTTCAGACTGTAACTTTCTCCGCTCCAGAATTACGCCACATTCATTTAATATAGAAAGGGTAAGGTTCTTTTCAAACACATCCATTTCGGGGTAATATTTTGCAGGAATACCTATAACACCCATAACGCCCTCATTACCTCTTACAGACAGGTACAGATTCTGTGCTCCTGACAGGGTGTCGGTAGTTGCACCGGCGTGCTTGTTATTTTTAACAACCCAGTCGGCAACAGCCTTTTCTTCCTCTGACATGGTATCAATCATAATTTTTGTTTCAGCAGTGGGATAGACCATAAAATCAAGCTCCTGCCCTTTTTCGGCAAGTGCGTACAAGATCGGTCGCTCCAGCATCTCGCTGATCTGTTGCGCCGCAAGCTGAATTATCTCCGCCTCGTTCCTGCCCTGCTGTAATTTCTGGTTAATATTCATCAGCAGTTCCATATAGTACGCTTTCTGGGCAGACTGGCGAGCCTGTCTTTTTACCCTTGTTGCCAAAGAACTGGAAAGCATACTTGCAGTTAACATTATAAAGAATGTTATGGGGTAGTCCGGCGCATTGGCAGCAAGAGAAAAGCGTGGAATCGTGAAGAAAAAGTTAAACAAAACTACACTGAGCAGTGATGCAAAGGCTCCATACAGCTGCCCCTGTGTAAAGATTGCCGTTAGTAAAACGCCCAAAATATAAACAATTATGATATTTGCTTCTCGAAGTCCCGCCTCGTAAAATCCAAAGCTTATAGCTGTTGCCGCAAGGGGAATCAGAATCGCTTTCAAAAGGTCTAACCAACCGAATTTCTGGTTTTTTCCGTGGAGCAGTGAGAATTTCTTTTTATAGATAGGCTGTGAATCAGGAATGATGTAAATATCAATATCCCCTGCCTGCTTTATCAGCTTATCAGCCAAGGTCATATTATTTGAAAATGGTTTTGCTTTGTGGTTGGTTCTGCCAAGCACAATTTTGGTTATGCCGCTGACTTTGGCGTATTCTGCAATCTGTGCCGCAGGGTCATCGCCGTACACCGTTGCAATCTGTGCTCCCAACTGTTCCGCAAGGCGCAGATTGTTCCGCAATCTTTTCAGATTTTCACCTTTCAGTTCTTTTGTCTCCGGAGTCTCCACAAACAAAGCCGTAAAGCCACTGTGGAACGCCTCCGCCATTCTGGCGGCCGTGCGGATAACCTTGGCATTTGAGGGAGAGCCGGAAAGGCAGATCATAATATGCTCTCCTGCTTTGGCGGCAGTTTCGTTGCCTGTTTTCTGGGCGCTTCGGCTCAGTCTGTCTGCTGTACGGCGCAGAGCAATTTCTCTCAGTGCCGCAAGATTGTCCTTTATAAAGAAATTGTTCAAGGCTCGTGAAGCCTGATTCTTTTTGTATACCTTGCCCGACTGCAAACGCACTATCAGGTCGTCCGGCTCAATATCTACAAGCTCCACCTGATCTGCCGAGTCAAACACCGAATCCGGTATTCTCTCGCTGACTGCTATGTGGGTAATTGATTCCACAAGATCATTGAGGGACTCCAGATGCTGAACATTTACAGTGGTATAAACGTCAATTCCCGCCCGAAGCAGCTCTTCCACGTCTTGATACCTTTTAGTATGCCTGCAACCTGCCGCATTGCTATGTGCCAGTTCATCAACCAGTATAATCTGGGGGTGACGTTGCAGTGCAAGGTCAAGGTCAAATTCTTTAAGTTCAATGCCTTTATAGTTTATTGTCTTTACGGGAAGCTGTTCCAAACCGTCAAGCAGTGCAAGGGTATCCGGTCTGGTGTGCCGCTCTATATAGCCTACAACTACGTCCTCTCCCTGCTCATATACACTGTGGGCAGCTTTAAGCATGGCATAGGTTTTACCAACTCCGGCTGCATATCCGAAGAATATTTTCAGCCGTCCCTGTTTTCTGTCATACGTCTGATTCTGGTATAAAGTCTCATCATTTTCCAATATTGCATCACCTTATTTCTGTATTTATTGTACCATAGCCAATCTTTTTTCTTTGTAAAGAAGTGCTTATGTGTATTAAGATTGTATAAAGACGGCAGGATTCAGCTCTACATGGGATTTTATGTTCCTTGTCCGCATTTACCCGTTTTCTAAATGAGGATCTCAATTTCATAGTCAAATGCCATAAGTTTTATTCTTGATTTTCAGTAATATAGTAGAATCAGCGGTTTACAGCTATTTATTATTTGAAAAAGGTATAGCATGATGATAAAATTACAGACAAACATAGGCCAAATTTAGTCTTTACGAACCGCATTTTAATACAGCAGCAAAATATTCCCTGCGTATATTTACTGCGGTAAAATACATTTCAAAGTCAGGTGCTGCCTGCAATCAGCTCTATACAGTAAGAGTGAAGAAAATTAGTTTCTAATCAAAAAATTTTTACGCCCGGATAAGCTCCTGACGTTTTGTCCGGGTGTAATTTTTATTACACTATGAATATGAATGGAGAATCAAAAATGGAAAGTTTGAATGGTAAAGTAGTACTCGTAACAGCATCTACAAGAGGTATCGGTTATGCCTGCGTTGAAGCGCTGGCTAAAAAGGGTGCACTGGTTTACATGGCATGCCGTAACCTTGAGGTTGCAAGCAAAGAGGCAGCAGCTTTTAACGAGCAGGGTTACAATGTAAAGACCGTTTACTTTGAAGCATACGACAAAAAGAGCATTGTTGACATGATTGACACTGTGGTTGAAGCAGAGGGTCGTCTGGACGTTCTGGTTAACAACTTCGGCGGCACCAGCCCTGTTAACGATATGGATATAATGAGCACCAAGTATGAGGACTTTTCCAAGTATGTTGACGTTCATCTTTCCACTGTATTCCTTGCAAGCCAGCGTGCTATCAACAAAGCAATGGCTAAGCAAAAATCCGGTATCATAATTAACATCGGTTCTGTTGCCGGTATTGTCGCTGACACAAGTCAGATTGCCTACGGCACTTCAAAAGCTGCAATTATCCACATGAGCAAAATGATTGCTATTCACGCTGCAAAGTATAATGTCACCTGCAACGTTGTCTGCCCGGGTATGACTGCCACCGAGGCTGTTAAAAATAACCTCACTCCTGCTTTCCAGGAATTTTTCCTCAAGCACACACCTATCCGTCGTATGGCAACTCCCGAAGAGATCGCAGATGCTGTGGTCTACTTTGCCGAGGCTCCCTTCACCACCGGTCAAGTTATCGCAATAAACGGCGGTTTCGGTGTCGCGAGCCCTGTTTACGGCGATATGGTTTCAATGAAGAACAAGCGCTGATTTAATAACTTTACATATAAAAAACTGCCCTATAAAGGGCAGTTTTTTATATAGTCAATAACAAAAGCGGCCGAGAAAAGCTGTTATCTTACCCTAAGCCGCTTTCATGGAGTGAATATAGAGCTAATTATCTAATGACATTGTTTCTCAGAACTTTAACCTTGTCGTAATCGCCGTTATAGTAGTTAATGGCGTTATCCATAGAATATTTTGCAACAAGGTAGTCGGAAGTCTCTGAGTAGTAGCCGCAGTGAGGAGTGAGAAGCACATTCTCTCTGCCAAGCAGTTTGCAGTCGCTAAGATCGGGGTTTTCGCTCTCAAGCATATCCAGAGCCGCACCTTTTATAAGTCCCTCGTCCAGTGCCCAGACTAAATCGTCATCACAGATAAGAGCACCTCTGCCCTCGTTAACAATAATTGGATGCTTCTTCATTTTCTTGAAGGTTTCTTTATTGAACATATGGTAGTTATTGTCAGTGAGGTTCATATGGATAGATATAACGTCAGACTCAGCAAGCAGAGTGTCGAAATCTACAAGTTTTACACCCAGTTTCTCAGCAATTTCAGGAGGCAGGAAGGGGTCGTATGCTATAACTTCCATATCGAAGCCCTGTGCCTTTCTTGCGACGGACTGACCAATACGTCCAAGACCTGCAATACCCAATGTCTGACCTGCAATACGTTTCAGGTGCATATCTTTTGCAACAAGGTAATCCCATGTGTGGTCTACCTGAACACTTCTGTCATATCTTCTGATACCACGGAGAAGAGTGAGCATCATTGCCATAGTGTTTTCAGCGGTCTCCTGAGTGCAGTAGTCTAAGATAGAGCAAACTGCAATACCCTTTTCCTCTGCATACTTTAAGTCTACTTCATTGTATCCGGTTGACTGGAAAGAGATAATCTTGCACTTTTTAAGTGCATCAATCTCCTTTTTACCGAAATAAACGTAGCCGTTAATAATAATATCTGCATCTTCAATTTCCTTGTAGAATGCACTGTTGTCATCGCTGTGCTCATCATAAACAGCAATTTTCAGCTCGGCACCCTCGGGCAGGCACTCCTGCTCAACGCCTATATATCTGTCTTTTGTGTATGGTACTTCAGCAAGAACAATTTTCATAGTTTTCCTCCTGTAATCTTTTATTTTATAACGCTTTTGTTTTTAAGTTCTTTTATTTCTTCCACGGTATATCCAAGATCTCCGAACACCTTGTCGGTGTCCTTACCCAGTACTCCGGCGGAGGTATAAGGTCTCATGTCATACTCGGAGAACTTTACGGGAGGGCAAGGCATCATCACTTTAAGGCCATCTTTAAATGTGACTTCCTGCACATAGCCGTTAGCAATGGCCTGCTCATCTTCGCTTATATCGCTCAGTCTCTTCATTCTCTCGCATGAGACGTTATTGGATTCAAGATATGCAATCCACTCATCTGAGGTCTTTGTGAGGAATACCTCATTGAGTTTCTCGGTAAGTTCCTTAACTGCATCGGTTTCCTGAAGTTTGGGTAGAGAGGAGAAGCGCTCGTCCTCCAGAATGTAAGGCAGGTCAAAAAGCTCTGCAAACTTAGGTAGTTCTCTTCTGTATTCGTTGTCAAATACACCTATGTATTTTCCATCTGAGCATTTATAGAAGTGGCAGAACGGGTCGGCAGGACGAAGAGGATCGTTTATGCGGTCTCCTGCAAACTGTTTCTGGTGAGATACTACACCGATAGCGTTGCACCAGATGCCGCTTGCCATAAGTGAGGTGCTGACGAAAGTACCGTGACCGCTCTTTTCTCTTCCTATAATCGCCATCAGTATGCCAGAAAGGAAAGCGGAACTGGTTGCCATATCTCCGAAAGCATAGGTGGGAGTAAAAGGGAAGCTTCCGGGAGCCTGCCAGTCGGCAAGAGGGCCGTTTCTCAGCCAGAAAGCTGTACTGTCAAAGCCGGGCTTTGAAGCGTCAGGGCCTTCAGGGCCGAAGCCGGAAAAGTGGGCATAAATCAGCCGAGGGAATTTTTCTTTAAGTGTTTCGTAGTCAAGGCCAAGTCTTTTAAGAGAGGGCATACGAACATTACTTAGGAAAACATCCGCATCCGCAAGAAGCTTCATCATTGCCTCTTTTCCCTCGGGGGCTTTCAGATTTATAGATGTGAGAGTTTTTCCGCTGTTTTGAATTGTAAATAGAGGATTTTTATTGTCCTCGCATACAACCTGCTCAAATTCTCCCGCTCTTCTCATTTCATCGCCTATGGCAGTTTCTACCTTTATTACCTCTGCGCCGAATGCACATAACATTCTTCCCGCAGTAGGTGCCGCCACAACAGTGGCAAGTTCTACTACTTTAACACCCTCAAGTGGCATCATCTTCATATTTTCCATTGTTATTCCTTCCTGTACTCTTGGTATATTATAGGTGGATAAAGCTGCTTCTGCACAATGCAGGTTTTGAACGGATAATGTGGATAAATCCAACAGTTTTATAATTTTATACTCTTTGAACTTCGTTTTTTCTTTCGGCAAAGAATTTTTCCGCTTTCTCCATTTCTTCCTCATCCTGTTTATGACACATGCAGATAAGGAAATACAGAAGTGCTGAAACTCCGAAAGCCGGCCACAGAGCGTCTATCTGGAAAATAGCAAAGTTTGATACTGCCTTGCCCACATACCATATAACTGCTATAATAGTAGCAGAAATCATGGATACCAGAGATGCCTGAGAGCAGGAGCGTTTCCAGAAGAAGCCGCAAACTGTGGGTAAGAACAGTCCGGCAGAGTTAATCGTAAAGGTTATAAGCAGGATATTCATTATGTCCTGATTGTACCAGCCAAAAATTGCGCCCATAATACCTATTAACAGTGAGCACACAAAGCCCATTTTCAAAAGCTTTTTTTCCTCTACCTGAGGATTTATATACTTCTGATAAATGTCTCTGGTCAAGCTGGCTGAAGCAGTCAGAATAGAAATATCTGCCGTTGACATGATTGCGCTCAATACGCCAACAAGGATAAGACCTTTAATGCCGTGGGGCAAAAGTCTCAGTACAAGCTCTGCCAGTACATTGTTGGATGAGCTGAGTTCAGGCAGAAGGAGTTTTCCTCCCATGCCTAAATATGTTGATGCACTTGCAATGACAAAAACTGCCACTGCCGCATATATAGTTCCACGTTTAGCGCTTTTAACATCTTTTGCTGCAATGCAGCGGGTAAAGCTGTCCATGCTTGTAAAGAAGGACAGAATGGTGGATATGACAAGGGCAACTATAGTGCTCCAGCCCCATCCGCCTAAGTTGAAATATTGCTCGGGAAGGTCTCTTGTAATGCTGAGGCCTGCTTCTGACAGCTTCATGCCTGCCATCGGGACAGCTACTACAACAACACCCACTAAAAGCAGTATCATCTGTGCCATATCTGTATATGTCACCGCCAGCAGACCGCCGGTAGACACATATACAACGATTACAACCACCGCAATAATGTAGCACAGTCCCAGATCCCATCCGGTAAGAACATTTAAAATTGCGGCTCCTGCCACGAATTGAGCGGCAGTGTAACCAATCATTGCCAGGATAGTAGTAACTGAACACATTGTTCCGCACTTATTATCATAGCGGGCAGCAATAAGTTCGGGTAAGGTTATATTATGTATTTTCTCACTGATGTTTTTGATCGGACCTGCCATTACAAAGGCGAAAATAACGCAGCCAACAGCTATGGTGAACACATACCACACTGCGCTTATGCCCATGTCATAAGCATTTGAGGAAGTTCCTATAACCGAGGAACCGCCTATCCAGCCGGCCATCCAGAGTGCGGCAAGCTTTACGCTGCCCATAGATCTGCCACCTACATAATAGTCATCTGCATTTTTCTGTTTTCTCTGGGCAAAGAATCCCAGAAATATCATTCCTGCAAAATATAGAAGAATGATTATAATATCTAAGTAATTCAGACTATCAACTCCATGCCACTACGTACCACAATATGTGGATTTTATACCTTGTGCCGTCAGGAACGCTTTGGCGTTCCCGACGACAAAAACTTCTTAAAGCTTTGCTCCTGCGTGCAGACAATCCGAATTCTTGGGATTGATTTTGCCTTTCTTTGCAAAGTATTCAGTTACCTGCTCATCCAGCTCTTCAATGGTAAAGAGTCCTGTATGAGCCGCAACTGCGCCCAAAAGTACAAGGTTTGCGCCCTTGGGATTTTCGTGCTGAATTGCAACTTCTGACATAGGTACTTTTACAACATGAATGTCGTCTCTATACTTTCTGTTATCATCAACAAGAGATGCGTTAACAAAGAGATAACCGTCGGGCTTAATACTGGCCTCAAACTTATCAATAGCGGGAGCATTCAGTGCACACACTATGTCAGGGTGCTTGCTGTAAGGGCTTGCTATGGAACTATCGTTTATTTTAATAGTACAGTTTGCAGTGCCACCTCTCATTTCGGAGCCGTAAGAGGGATACCAGGTAACCTCTTTTCCCAGCATCATTGCAGAATGGGCAATTATAAGGCCTGTTGTCAGAACGCCCTGACCGCCGAAGCCTGCGCAAATCATTTCAACCATCAGATTTTGCCTCCTTTGTCAATGAACTCTCCCACAGGGAAATATTTGGTCATTTCCTCGTGTACAAACTGCTTTGCCTTTACAGGAGGCATATTGAGGTTTGTGGGGCAGGGGCTTAAAAGCTCTACAAAGGAGAAGCCGTCCCCGTTCATCTGGTGCTCGAAAGCTTTCTTTATATATTTCTTGCACTTATTCATACCGGCTGCGCCCACCATTTCGCCTCTGGCAAGGTAAGCGATGTCCATATTCTTCAAAAGCTCAACGCCGCTCAGAGTGCCGTAACGCTCGGGGTCTTTGCCGTGAGGAGATGTAGCAGTCTTTTCACCGGGCAGGCTTGTAGGAGCCATCTGGCCGCCGGTCATACCGAAAACGCTGTTGTTTATAACAATAACGCAGATATTGTCGTTTCTGAGTGCTGCATGGATAGTCTCTGCCATGCCTATGGAATAGGCGGCACCGTCACCCATGTATGCCATAACTATGGAATCGGGGCGGGTGTGCTTTACACCCACTGCGGTGGGGATGTCACGGCCGTGTGCTGCCATTATGGTGTCAAACTTCCAGTAATCTATATTGAATGAGCAGCAGGCCACGTCGACCACTGTCACAAGTTTATGCTGTACTCCCAGTTCCTCGGCTACTTCTCCCACAAGGCGGCTGGCAAGACCATGACCGCATCCGGGGCAAAATCCAGCAGAGGATATTATTGATTCAGGTGCTTTAAGAACCATTTATTTTGCCTCCTTTTCCAACATCTCTTTGGCTTTTGCTATGATTTCGTCAGTTTCAGGCAGACCGAAGAATGTTCCGTAATATTCAACAGGATAGGTATTTTTAACTGCCAGCTTCACATCGTCTACCATCTGACCCAGAATGTTAATCTCAACTGTAAGGAATCCCTTGGCATTTTTGCATTCCTCAAATGCCTTTACGGGGAAAGGCCACAGGGTTATAGGTCTGATAAGACCAAGCTTTATGCCCTGCTTGCGAGCCTCTTCAACAGCTTCCTTGGAAACACGGGAGCTTATGCCGTAGGCAACAAGGACGATTTCTGCATCCTCAACCATTACAGACTCCCAACGCTGTTCATTTTCCTCAATAGTTTTGTACTTGGCACGGAGATGCTCTACATAATCGGGGTCGGTATAATATGTATTCTGGATTTTGCGAGGTTCGGCACCTTCTGCACAGCCTCTTACTGTCCAGTCAAATTTATTTACATCGTGCTCCTGCATTTCGGGCAGCTCAACACCTTCCACCATCTGGCCGATAGCGGCATCGGATGCAATCAGAACCGGATGACGGTATTTTTCTGCAAGGTCGAATGCTGTGCTCATCATGTCGCAGTTTTCCTGAACGCTGGCAGGAGCCAGAACTACGGTACGGTAGTCGCCGTGACCGCCGCCTCTTGTCATCTGCCAGTAGTCTCCCTGACCCTGAGCAATATCGCCAAGGCCGGTGCCTATACGCATAACATTTATAATAACTGCGGGCAGGTCGGCTGCAACAAGGTAGGATATTCCCTCCTGATTCAGTGAAAATCCGGGGCCTGCGGAGCTTGTCAGTGCTCTTGCACCTGCGGCGGAAGCACCGAGAAGCATATTGATTCCTGCAAGTTCAGACTCGGTCTGGACGAATGTACCGCCCACTTCATCCATGCGCCAGGAAAGATACTCCAAAATCTCTGTCTGGGGAGTTATGGGATAACCGCTGTAAAAACGGCAGCCTGCTCTTACTGCTGCTTCGGCAAGAGCTTCATTGCCTTTCATAAGTTCTTTAGCCATAATTACTCTCTACCTCCTCAAACCAAGATCTCAAATACTCTGTCAGGGCAAACTCTGTAACATGAGCCGCAAGCTATGCAAAGCTCGTCGTCAATCTGTATAGTGTCATAACCCTTTTCACCAATAATACCGGTAAATGAAATTGCCTTTTTGGGGCATTCATCCACGCAGTAACCACAGCCTTTGCAGCGGCTGATTTCAGTTTTGACTTTTTTCACTCTCTGCACCTCTTTTATATATTAAGCTTCTAAAGCTTCAGCTCTTGCAGCAATCTTTTTTGACTGACGCAAGGCAAGGATTGCTATAATAGTTCCCAGAACTGCGGTTCCTACACCGTAGCCTATAATGCGGGTATATCCGGCATTGCCGAATTTATCTATCCAGTTACCGAACATGGTATGTACGAACATATCGGGCAGGTAACCTATGAATGTTGCGATTGCAACTGCGGTTGCGGATATTTTAGTGGAAATTCCCATTTCAGCCTGAATTGAGAAGTATGTTCCCTTGCACATGAACATTGCAACGCCAACCAGAAGCAGAAGTACTGCAAGTACGCCGCCGTTTACGCCTGTGGGAAGAACCAGAAACAGTCCCAGAGTGACAACGCATGCAAGCTGACCTAATATCTGTTCCTTAGATACGGACTTGAATGCTTTGTCTGCTATGTATCCACCCAGAGGACCACCTACCAGGCGGCAGCCGTAAGTGCGGATAGTACCGATGCTTGCCGCAAGTGCGGCAGACATGCCCAGAACGCTGGTGCTGTAAGGGGTAAGATAGCTTGCAACGGCGGAGACTGTTACATAGCACCACACCAGAATGGACATAATCCAAACGCCGGGGATTTTGAAAGCTGAAAAATAATCCTTGATGGAAAAGCTCTGCTTTTCAACTTTCTGCTCTTCGGTAGCACCGAAAGCTGCATCCTTAGGCATGAGAATTGCAAGCAGTATACCAGAGAGAAGAGACAGACCGCCGCAGCAAAGGAGTGCGTTTCTAAAACCAGTAACAAGGTTGGAACCGGAAACCAGAGCCATAATGCCGATCATTATGAAGCTCAGGAGCAAGGAGGCAAATCCGTTCAGTGCCTCAAACAGTCCATAAATTCTTCCCTGCTCTTCATCGGAACCGGTCATGCGGATGCCCTTCATAATTGCGGGCCAGAATGCAAAACCACCGGTGAGACCCATGAGCATCCAGATGATGACAGCCATGGTGTAGCTCTTGTAGGTGAACATGAAGATAAAGCTCAGTGCTGCCTGTCCGAAAATGGAGATAAGCAGAACAGGCTTGGGGTTAAATCTGTCACCGATCCAGCCGCCGGGCAGATAAGAAATTGTGCAGGCAATGGTGTAGTAGGTCATAAGTGAACCCAACTGTGCGTTGGTGCATCCCATTGCTGCAATCATCTGATCATAGAAGCTTGATTTCATGTAAGGCATAACGTACATAAAGCCGTACGCAATGCCGAGGGCAAACAATAGTAAAAATCTTTTTACGTTTTTCATAACGCTCTCCTTTTAAACATTTTTAATGCTGTAAATCCACTAATAATTTCCTCACCCGAATTTTCCGAATAAATTAAATTCTATTCCTCCCCTATTTTCCAGTTTTTGCCGATTGGTCAGTCCAATTTTAATTTAATAAAAAATTATTTGCTTTTAGAGTGAAAAGCAAATATAATAATCTTATATTGGTCTTACCAATTTGTAATTCTATTATAGCATCACTTTTTCAAGATTTAAAGACGCAAGTCTGAATAAAAAAATTCAGTTTTTTTATGCAACATATACAAAAAAGGTAGTGATTTATTGTGAATGGTTTGTCAGAGATTGTTGCAAATGCCGCAAGCGAGTCTGTTTTGGACTATGTAGAAGATGCAATTATCAGTGGAGAATTAAGAAAAGGCGATAAACTTCCCACAGAAAGATGTATGGCTGAAACTCTGAACGTAAGCCGCTCTTCGGTGCGTGAGGCTATAAAAGCATTGGAAACTATGGGTATAGTAAGCTCAATACAGGGCAGTGGTAATTATATTGCCAAATCGCTGGAGAACTCTGTTGACCGTGCTGTCTGTGCCCTTTTTGCTCTAAACGACGGAACACTGGAAAATATTCTCCAGCTACGCATAATTCTTGAAGCTGAGGCTTGCCGAGAGGCAATCAAATTTGCCTCAGACGAGCGAATAAATGAACTTAAAGGTTTGTTGGACTATGATTATGATAATTCATCACTTGAATATCTTGACCAGCACGACAGAGATTTTCACTTTGCCATTGTATCTCTTTGTAAAAACACTCTTATAAAATATCTTTATAATACCCTTGTGTACCTTATGGACATTTACCGAAAAAAGGTGCTGCAAGCCACATTGGATAAAAATGAAAACCATCTAACCAAGGCAGGCCACATTATGATTTTCAATGCGCTTGTCGAGCGCGATGCAATCGCCGCTGAAAGCGCAATAAGAACGCACTTGAACCTTACTGAAGATTATCAGGATATTCTGCTTGAATGAAAAACAGGCATGGATTGGGAAGTTTTCCAAATCCGTGCCCTTTTATGTTTATAGTTAACAGGATATTTATTGACTGTTTAATGCAAAAGAGATAAACTTGAATGCGTTTTCAAATTCATTTAAAATTGGAGGATAAAAATTTGAAAAAGTTTATTTGCATTATCAGTGCCTTTTGCCTGCTCTTTGCTTTGGCAGGCTGTGGCAGCAAGCCCGCTGAAAATTCAGACACTCCCGAAGCTCCTGCTGCGCAGACAAACGGTGAGCCTGAAATCGCTGTAATCACTGTTAAAGATTACGGCACCATCGAAGTTGAGCTGGACAGAAGCGCCGCTCCTATCACTGTTGATAACTTTGTAAATCTGGTAAATGATGGCTTCTATAACGGCCTTACTTTTCACAGAATTATAAGCGGATTTATGATTCAGGGCGGTGACCCTCTGGGCAACGGAACAGGCGGTTCCGACAAGCAGATTAAAGGTGAGTTTTCACAGAACGGTGTGGAAAACCCCATAAGCCACACCCGTGGTACTATCTCCATGGCTCGTGCAAATAACCCCGACAGCGCAAGCTCTCAGTTCTTTATTGTGCATGAGGACAGCGAATTCCTCGACGGTCAATATGCCGCTTTTGGTCATGTAACCGAGGGTATGGACGTTGTGGATTCTATCTGCGAAAATGTCAGCGTTGAAGACGGAAACGGCACAGTTGCAGCTGAAAATCAGCCTGTAATTGAGTCTATCGTAATGAAATAAAAGCTAAATAAATCAGGCGGCACCTTCAAAAAGTGTCGCCTGATTTTTGTATTTTTTCGTATTTGGAAACCGGTATAATCTTATATGTCATGCCCACTGTATTCATGTTGCTTTCAATTCTCTCTTATGATATAATCTAATAAAAAGTCATAGAGTATATAGATTTCTGAGGAATTGGGTGATTTATTTGAAGAACAGGAAGTTATTGACTGTTTTAGTTGCATTAGCTGTAATTGCACTTTTGGTTTGCGGCGTTTTGTTATATCAAAACCATAAAAAGTACAGTGGTTCCACTTTGGAAAGTCGTGAGCTGCTGTTAGATAAAGCACTGAGCAAAAACAACGGAACCCACTGGCATATAGCCACAGAAACACAGATAGGTGACCGTCTTGTCAGCGGTGCATACAGTACAGACGGCAAAGCTACTCTGGCAGTCTTCAAGCCTGCCGGAAACAATAATTTCAAGTTTATGCAATCCACCAACAGTCAAAATGATAAGGTTATTTTTGCTACTATCAATGTTGAGGAAAGCTCCTATGACCTTTTCTGGTTCAACGGTGCTCAGACTGAATATGCAGAAATTACATATACCATCAACGGTCAACCGCGGGAGCCGAAACAATACGACACGACTCAAATGAATATTATCACCATTGAAAACAACGAAAAGGAATATTCCGTCCACGCTGTTTACTATGACAGCGAAGGAAACAAATATGAATAAGACGTTTTTTCAGTATTCATATTTATTTGTTAGTTTTTAAAGTAAAAGGAGTGTATCAATTTCCGATACGCTCCTTTTTCATGTCTCCGAAATTACTTATATGGCATTAGTATTTTAGATTACATTTCATGTACCTTTTGCATGGTTATTTAACAATCCATGTATTATATTTTAGTTTATCTGATTTATTCATTCATCTATGCTAATGTGGAAAACTCCTGCTCCGAACTGCCACCGGCAATCCATTCACTTCTCCTCCCGTTCGAATCCTGTAAACGAAAAAAAACACGCTTAACAGCGTGTCTTTTTCATGGCGGAGAGCAAGGGATTCGAACCCCTGTGGGCTTGCGCCCTAACGGTTTTCAAGACCGCCCCGTTATGACCACTTCGGTAGCTCTCCATATTGCGTTATTGTATTATACTTAATAAACGTCAGTTTGTCAATCCCCAAAGACAATTCTTTGTCTTCGGGGATTAAAAAATCAGTCTTCAACCTCAATATCCAGTCCCAGTTCACTTGGTAAAAATCTGGGGCAGACATTTTCGGAAAGCCCCAGAACAGATGAGGCAAGCTTTGTGCCTATCTGCACAGCTTCTTTCATGCTCTTGCCGTAGCTCAGACCCACAGCTGCTCCGGCGCAGAATGCGTCACCGGCACCGGTGGTATCCTGAACTTCAACCTTGTTTGCAGGGCAGATTCCCTTGTCGCCGTTCATGTCCGCGTATACTGCGCCCTTGCTGCCCATGGTAACTATCATAGAGGGAATGTGAGCGCTCTTGACCTTTGAAGCCAGCTCTTCGCAAAGCTCTTCAGGTGTCATGTTGGAGTAGTCATCTAAAAACAGCATTCCTGCCTCCTGCTGATTGCAGACAAAGCAGTCTATGGACTGGAAGAAGTCTCTGCGCTGAGAAGCAATGCTCATGTTTGCAACAACAGCATAAACAGGCTTATTGTACTTTTTAGCATACTTAAAGACCTGCTTTACAACTTCCTTTTCCAAATCTATCTCAAGCACTATGCTGTCGGCATCGGCAAAGATTTCGTCTCCTCTTGCCTCCAGTATCTCAAGCATAGGCTCCATGTTGGGGCGTTTTGAGATAGAAGCCATAATGTCTCCGTTGTTATTGAAAACAGCCAGCCATTTACCCATGCTGTCTGGAGCGGAGACTATATATCTTGTGTCAACCTTATGGTTATTGAGTTTATTTACAACCTCTGCGCCCTGAGCATTATCATCAACCATGCTGACGAAGCGAGGTCTAAGCTCAAGATTTGCTATATCTTCTGTTACATTGCGACCCACGCCGCCGTGGACAGTTTCCACACGGCCGGAATTTCTTCCACCGGGAATATACTTGCTATCGGGAAAACCCTTAACATCTACAAAAACATTTCCTACTACAACTATTGGCATATCTTATCACCTTTCCATTTCTGCTCTTTTGAATGCGTGTAGCCAGTCGGCCTTTATGTAATATATAATCAAAAATATTGTACTCAGGCACCATGTGAGCGGATATACCCAGTTAACAACATTTATTGTTTGGAAAATAGGCACCATTATCTTAATGAAGCACACTCTGATAACGCACCAGAAGCTAAGCATTGCCACCATCGGGACAACAGCCTTGCCTGCGCCTCGCAGTACCGCCGAAAATCCGTGAGTGGCGGCAAGCAGGCAGAAGAAGAGAGAGCAAATTCTCGCCTTGTCAACGCCAAATGCTATGGCCTCAGGCTCGGAAGTAAAGGCACCTATAAGGTATGGAGCAAGCAGGAATATTGCAACGCCTATAAGCTCGGCTATAAGTAAGGTGCATATAATACCGAATTTTGCCCCTTTTTTCGCTCTGTCATACTCTTTTGCACCAAGATTCTGTCCCACAAAAGTGGTCAGGGCTATGTTAAAGCTTGTAATTGGCAGGAAAGCAAAGCCTTCAATCTTGCTGTAAGCACCGCAGCCGGAAACTGCCATTTTTCCGAATGCGTTAATATTGGACTGAACCACCACGTTAGCTATTGCAATAACAGAGTTTTGCAGTCCTGAGGGCAGTCCGTATTTTATAATAAGTTTCAACATTTCTTTGTCAAAACCTATTTTCTTAATTGAAATTCTGTATTCCTCTTTTGTGCGCATAAGTCTTGCAAGGCAGAGGAAAACACTTATAAACTGAGAAATTACGGTTGCCAAGGCTGCACCGCCTACCCCTGTTTTGAGTACGCCTATAAACAGCAGGTCGAGGAATATGTTCACAAGGGAAGAGATCACCAGATATACAAGGGGGTGCTTGCTGTCTCCCACAGCCTGCATTATGCTTCTGAGCACATTGTACATTATAAGGCTGAGACTGCCTGCAAAATAAATTCTTATATACTCAACGGACAAATCCATAACTTCCGCAGGAGTTCCCATCAAGCTGAGAATACCCGGTGTCAAAGTAGTGCCTATCACCGTCAATACAACACTTACCACCAGATTAAAGGCAATATTGGTGTGTATGGCAAGCTGCATTTTTCCCGTTTCTTTTGCACCGAAATATCGGGATATAACCACACCTGCTCCAACTGCAATTCCCTCGAAAAGACTTATCATCAGGAAAATCAGTGTACCGGTGGCGCTGACGGCGGCGAGAGCATCATTGCCCAAAAGTCTGCCTACAATCAGTGCATCGGCGGTGTTATACAGTTGTTGAAACAGATTTCCTATAAACAGCGGCACAGCAAAGGCAATAATATGTCTACCTATTGGTCCCTCTGTCATTCTTGTTTGCGAAGTTTTTGTTTTTTCCATTCCTGCTCTTTTCCTCATCAGCAAAGTTGGTGCTCTAATTGAACCCTTAATTTACACAAATTTTATTTTTTATTATAATATTTTTAAGTATTTACTGTCAACCATCATAAGCACTAATATTCATGTGCTAAAATCGCAGTTAAACGGCACTTTTCTCCATTATTCGTTTATTTTACAAATTTCCAAGTTTATACAAAAACAGCACTCTTTAGTCAAGGCCGTATAAGACCTTGGCTTTAAGCGCTGTTTTTATATTATTTACTTTGCTTTAATTTTATGAACAAATCTTCACTGTCTGTCCGAAATATCTTCCATTCTCACTACCTCCGCTCTCAAGGCTTCGGCATCCTGCGGTTCATGGCTTATGATAAGGGTAGGTTTTGCAGCAGTATATTTTTTCACGGCTTCAAGACACTTTTTCCGACTCTCAGTATCCAGTCCTTTAAAAGGCTCGTCCATGAGAATTAACTCTGATGGAAATATCAAACACCTTGCCAGTGCTACTCTGCGCCGCATACCGCCGGATAGCTCCCCAGGCAGTTTATCCAGTACCTTTTCTTCGAGGGAAAGTGCCGAGAGCAGTTCCCCTGCCTCTTTATAGTCTAACTCTTTTTTCACCAGTTTCAGATTTTTATAAACCGTGAGCTGTGGAAAGAGTCTGTCCTCCTGATACATTACCGAAATTCTTGTATTTTCGTCAATTCCCGAAATTTCACCGGAATCAGGCTTTATAAATCCCAGAATCAGGTTTAAAAGTGTGGTTTTACCTATGCCGGATTTTCCCAGAAGTACAAGGTGTTTTCCCTTTTCCAAGGTAAGATTTAAGTTATTTATAACCGCTTCATCTCCGTAGGAAAAGCAAAGGCCCTTTATTTGAAGCTTATCCATTTTCACTTCCCCACTTTCCGGTTGCCCTGCGCATAAGGTAGCTGAACAGCTTTTCTATAATTACCGACAGCACCACAATTACAGCAGTCCATGCAAAAAGTTCGTCAGTTTCCAGATATACCTTTGCATTGTGGAGCTGACTGCCTATGGAATTTTTAGGAATAGCAATAACCTCCCCTGCAATTCCAGATTTCCACGCAAAGCCCAGAGCCACCTGACTGATTGACAGCAGGTGTGGCATAACCGCCGGAAGATAGACCGCCTCTACGGTCTGGAGTTTAGAAAGTCTAAATGTTTTTGCAGCCTGAAAAAGCTTAATATCAGCACAGTTAATCCCTGTATAAACGGCACTCCACACCATCGGCAGAACCATAATAAAAGAGATGAATGTACTCAGTCTCTTTCCGCTTATCCACACAAGAGCTAAAATCACAAATGATGCAACAGGGGTTGCCTTAACAATGCTCATGGGAAGCTGTAAGATTTTATAAACAATTTTCCAACGTGCGCTTAAAATGGCAAGTATTATTCCACAAACAAGTCCAAGGAGAAAGCCTGTCATTATCCGCACAAAAGAACTTCCCACAATGAGCCAGAAATTTTTCATCACAACAAGCTGAGTAAGTTTTTTCCAGACAGCAAAAGGAGAGGCCAAAAGCAGGTCTCTCCCAACGGCGTAATAAGCCAGCTGCCAGAGGCAGAGCCAGAACAGCCCTACCCCCAGAAAGCCAAGGGCTTTTTTTACGCTTTTATTTTGCATTGTAGTAAAAATCAGCTTCGGGAAGCTTTCCGCCCACAGATGCGGGATTTGCTTCATAGAGTATGTTGAGGAACTGCTCGGCAATGTTCTTCATCTCGTCCCCTGCCACAAAAACAATACTGCACTGAGGAATTGCTTTTTCAGCTATGGGAGCGGCAGGAATGATGCCGTAATTGACAGCAAGTTCTGCTGCCTGAGCTAAGGTTTCCTCAGAATTTGTGAAGTTAACGGACTGCTCATAGCTCTGGAGGAAACGCTCCACAGCCTCGGGATTTTCTTCTGCAAACTTTTTCTGAACAAGTACGCAGCCCATAGTTATAGCGCTGTTTTCGCCAAGCTTCTCCCATTCCTCGTTAAAGTCAAAGGCTATACGGAGATTCTCATTTTTAGCCATAGCAGCAGTTACAAAAGGCTGAGGCAAAACGGCAATTCCCTCACCCTCTGCAAGAAGAGCAGCAGCTTCTGCGGCTTCTGCCTTAAACTCGATAGTCACGTCTTTTTCAGGGTCAAGACCGTTTTTAGTAAGTAAGTATTTAAGTGCATATTCAGGTGTAGCGCCCTGACCTACGCAGTACACTGTTTTACCTTTAAGGTCTGCGACGGAATTTACGCTCTCGCCGTTTTCCACACAGTAGAGCACACCAAGGGTATTTAAAGCCAGAAGCTGAACTGCGCCCTCAGTTTTATTATACAGCACAGAGGCTACATTGGTGGGAACTGCGGCTATATCAAATTCGCCCTTAATAATGCTGCCCAGGATTTCATCGGGAGAGCCTGCAAGGGTGAACTCATAATTGTCGGCGGTTTCACCTTTTTCAGCCAGCTCCATCAACTGAAGTGCGCCAAGAGCTGTTGGGCCTTTTAAAACAGCAACTTTAACATCTGCCTTTTCTTCTGCAACAGGTGCTTCGGAAGGTACAACTTCTTCGTTCTCTTCCGGAACGGCTGTGGGCTGAGGCGCCTCCGTTGAGCCGCAGGCAGCCAGGGCAAAAACCATGGTTAATGCCAGTAACATAGATAGTAACTTTTTCATAATTTATCCTCCTGTTTAAATCGGTTGCAGATTTTAATTTCTGCTCCGTTTTTAACTATTTTACCTTCATTTTGAAGTTCTGTCAGCGCTCTGTAAAGGCTTGCCCTGCTCACGCTGAGAGAACGGGCAAGAGCGGCATAACCCATAGCAATTTGAACCTCTCCGATGTCGTTCGCCTGACTTAAAAGCCAGTTCCAGACCGCATTTCCAATGCTTGGACTGGTAAAGGAATCTATTTTTCGGTTCAAAAACTGAATTCTACCGGAAAGAAAACTGATATAGCTCAGTGCGGTCTGGGGGTATTTTAAAAACAGTTCTTTAAGCTCACTACCGGATATGAACAAAATCAGGCTCTGTTTTTTAGCAACAATACTGGTCACATATTCCTCCGCCGGAGAAAACAGTGCCGCTGCTCCGAAACAATTGCCGGGCTTTAACACATTGAGAATTGCACCGCTTTCGTTATATACGGCGGCTTCGCCCTCTAAGATAACTCCCAGAGATTTTATGAAATTGTGCTGAGTGTAAATCGGCTCTGCCTTTTTGAAGCTGCCGGTGACGAATGAAGAAAAAATCTCTTCCCTGTTTTCTTCCGGCAGTGCATCATACAAAAAGCAGTTCTTCAGCACCTGTTTTTGCTTTTCATCAAGTTTCACGCCCCTGTCTCCTGTCTCATTTGATACACTTTATATTGATTTTAGTACATAGTATCTTTTTTGTCAATCGCCGCTTTTACCAAAAATATAAGGTTTAGCTACAGTTTACAAGGGATTTTTCGTCCATTTTATTTATAATTTTCCTCATAACTTCCCCCACTATTTTCATATACATTGACTACGAGAGTATGGGGAGTGGTTTATGTGCGTACAAATATCGAAGAACGCGCCTGTGAGGTAGCTGTATATTTAATCGAACACCAAGCAACCGTCCGTTCTGCAGCCTCACGGTTTGGAATATCCAAATCCACTGTACATAAGGATTTGACCGAGAGGCTGCCCCGAATAAATCCGGGACTTTACAGACAGGTTAGAAAATTGCTGGATATCAACAAGGCCGAGCGCCACATAAGGGGCGGTCTTGCCACAAGGCGAAAATACAAAGGCGAATAAAAAGCGGGCGCTAAAGCAGCTTTAACAACTGACTTTAACGCCCATTGTAAATATCGTAAAACAGCAGAATTATCTCCTTTTCGCTGAAGTTTAATCCAAATTATATCTATAAAAGTGCTAAACTTGTGTAAAAATTTCAAGATAAAGTGATATAAACGCCTATTTCAAAGTAAGTTTTAAACAAAAAGCGTAAAAAAGGGTCTGTTGCAAAATAGACCCACGAAAAAAGACGAGTAAGTTTCCCTAAGGGAGTTGCTTACTCGTCTTCTTTTGCGTTAAGATTTAAGTATCATGTCAAATCTAACA
>SAMEA104404103__coassemble_128_pt1 | contig 56893 bp, 53 predicted proteins | sample SAMEA104404103__metabat2_high_PE_032 | metagenome-assembled genome bin SAMEA104404103 (sample SAMEA104404103) | Balaenoptera acutorostrata
GGAGAACGAAAAAAGGCCTGCCGCAGAATTTGCATTCTGCGACAGACCCTTTTCATCTACTTTATTTTTCAGGTGCGGCGCAATTCGCAGAACCTACAGATGCCAGCATATCCATGCCGTGCTTTAAAGGCTCTATCACAGCTCCAAGATTTTCCTTAGCCGCTTTTTTACTGCCGGGCAGATTGACTATAAGGCTTCCTCCCCTTATACCGGCGACACTTCTTGAAAGGCAGCCTCTGGGGGTTATCTTCATGCTTTCTGCTCTCATAGCCTCAGGTATCCCTCTGGTTTCCCGCTCAATTACCGCAAGAGTTGCCTCAGGTGTAATATCTCTCCGGGCAAAGCCTGTTCCTCCGGTAGTGAGCACTAAGGCAATTTTCAGCTCATCACAGCATTTTATAAGTTCCGCCTTTATTCTGTCCATTTCGTCGGGAACGGTGGCTCTGTATATAACATTCCAGCCCTCGTTTTCCACCATTTCCGCTATTGCAGGGCCACTGGTGTCCTCCCGCTCGCCGGTGGAACATTTATCGCTTACAGTTATTACTGCCGCTGTGTATTTTTCGTTCATTCTTCCTCCTCCCTTCTAAAGTAGTCTCCGTGTACTCCGCCTGTTTTGCTCACAAGGCGTATATCCGTTATAACCATGTCTTTCTGCACGGCTTTGCACATATCATAGACAGTTAGAGCTGCTGTGGAAACTGCGGTCAGAGCTTCCATTTCAACCCCTGTTCTGCCGTCGCAGCTAACTTCTGCGTAAATTTCTACTGAGCACCGTTCCTCACAAAGAGAAAGCTCCAGATTCACTCCATCTATAATTATGGGGTGGCACATGGGAATTAAATCAGGCACCCGTTTTGCGCCCATAACTCCTGCTATTTGGGCTACCGTCAAAACGTCACCCTTTTTCATGCCGCCACTTTTTATTAAACTGAAAGTATTTCCGTTTACAAGCACTCTTGCCGCTGCTCTGGCAGTTCTGACGTTTACAGGCTTTTCACCTACGTCCACCATTTTGGCTCTGCCTTGATTATTGAAATGAGTAAAATCTGCCATAGTTTCAGCCTCCTATCTGGTTCATGTTCCGTCCGGCTTTACTGCGGTTCCGGCAGTCAAGCGCTCCATGCCATTCGGGTTTTGCGTGTATGGCTCTTATCATCTGCTCACGCATCTGCTCCATGCTAAGACCTTTTATCGAAATCTCATCGGAAGAGTGGAGACAGGGCTTTATCTTTCCGTCTGCGGTAAGTCTTATCCGGTTGCACTCAGCGCAGAAATGTGCGCTTACAGGACTTATAAGACCGATATTTCCCATAGCTCCCGGAAGCTTATAAAGTCTTGCAACGCTGCCGTCTGCGGATACTTTTTGAAGCTCAGGTATTGTTTCCAAAACCCGCTCATTTGAAATAAACGCCTCAGGGCCGAAATCACCGCTGTCGTACATAGGCATAAGCTCTATAAAGCGTATATCCAAGGGATAGCGCATGGTAAGCTCTGCTAAAGGCCGTATCTCATCATCATTAAAACCGCCCATCAAAACGGTGTTAATTTTTATTTTCTGAAATCCTGCATTAAGTGCCGCTCTCAGGCCCTCAGCCGCCTGAGCTAAAGTTCCACGTCTTGTTATGTAGGCGTATTTCTCAGCATTCAGTGTGTCAAGGCTCATGTTTATGCGCTTGACTCCCGCTTCTTTCAGCGGTATTGCCAGCTCAGGAAGTTTTATTCCGTTGGTGGTAATACAAACCTCCTCAATACCAGGCACAGCCGCTGCATTTTTGCAAATCGAAACAATGTTCTTTTTAACAAGCGGCTCTCCGCCTGTTATTCTCAGTTTCTTTATTCCGAGAGAAGCTGCCGCCCATACAGCATCTATCATTTCCTCCTCGGTCAGCATAAGTTCATGGGGCTTTTTGCATATGCCGTTTTCAGGCATACAGTATCGGCAACGTAAGTCACAAAGTTCCGTCACCGACATTCGCATGTATGTGATTTCTCTTCCGTAATTATCAGTCATTGCTTTATACTCCTGAATATATGATGTTTAATTATAAGCCTCATCCTATATTTTATCAATCCCGGTGCTTGAATTTTCTTTTCTATAATGTATAATAAAAGCTATTCCACATATAGAAGGAGAGAAATATGAAAGCAATAGTAAGCGTATTCGCTAAAGACGCAAAAGGCATTACCGCCTACGTCACCGCTCTTTTAGCAGAACAAGATATAAATATACTGGATATCAGTCAGACCCTCATGCAGGAATATTTTGCAATGATTATGCTGGTAGACCTTACCGACTGCAACATGCCATTCCATGAACTCAATGAATACCTTCAGAAAAACGGTGCTGAAAAGGGGCTGGACATTCACATTCAGCGTCAGGACATTTTTGAAGCAATGCACAGGATTTGAGGTTAGAAAATGAGTTATCTTTTAAACAGCAATGAGATTTTGCAGACAATTCAGATGATCGACCAGCAGCATCTGGATGTCCGCACAGTTACAATGGGTATAAATCTTCTGGATTGCGCCCACAACGATATAGATGTCTGCTGCAAAAACATTTATGATAAGATTTGCCGCAAAGCTGAGAACTTAGTTGAAACTGCCTGCAATATTGAGCGTGAGTTCGGTATTCCCATAGTTAACAAGCGTGTCTCTGTTACTCCCATCTCTCTGGTTGCTGCAAGCTGCAAGGCAGAAGATTATACTCCCCTTGCCATCACTCTTGATAAGGCAGCAAAGGAAGTCGGCATTAACTTTATCGGCGGTTTTTCCGCTCTCTGCCACAAGGGCTTTACCGAGAGCGACTTAAAGCTTATAAATTCCATTCCCCGTGCTCTCACAGAAACCGACATTGTATGCTCAAGCATAAACGTTGCATCTACAAGAGCAGGAATTAACATGGACGCAGTAGCACTTATGGGTAAAATCATAAGACAGACTGCCGACATTGATCCTATGGGCTGTGCAAAACTTGTTGTATTTGCAAATGCCGTTGAGGACAACCCCTTTATGGCAGGTGCTTTCCACGGTGTTGGTGAGCCTGAATGTGTCATAAATGTCGGTGTTTCCGGCCCCGGTGTTGTGGCTCACGCTCTTAAAGAGTGCAAGGGCAAGCCCTTTGACGATGTAGCCGAGACCATAAAGAAGACCGCATTCAAGATTACCCGTATGGGTGAGCTTGTTGCTCAGGAAGCTTCTAAGCGTCTGGGCGTACCTTTCGGAGTTGTTGACCTCTCCCTCGCCCCCACTCCTGCTGTGGGCGACAGTGTGGCTGAGATTCTGGAAGTAATGGGTCTTGAAAAATGCGGTACTCACGGCACTACTGCTGCTCTCGCACTTTTAAATGACGCTGTTAAAAAGGGCGGTGTTATGGCATCCAGCCACGTCGGCGGTCTTTCCGGTGCTTTCATTCCTGTCTCCGAAGATGCCGGCATGATTTCCGCTGTTGAGAGCGGTTCTCTCTCCATAGAGAAGCTTGAGGCTATGACCTGTGTCTGCTCCGTTGGTCTTGACATGATTGCTGTCCCCGGTGACACCAAGGCTGAAACCATTTCTGCAATAATCGCAGATGAAGCCGCAATCGGTATGGTCAACACCAAGACCACCGCTGTACGCCTTATACCTGCCAAGGGCAAAAAGGTGGGCGACACAATAGACTTCGGCGGACTTCTGGGTTCTGCTCCCGTAATTTCTCTCCACGAAGAATCCCCTGCTGAGTTTGTTGCAAGAGGCGGCAGAATTCCCGCACCTCTCCACAGCCTGAAAAACTAATTTAATAATAACAAAGCCTGTGACAGAATTAAAATCTGCCACAGGCTCATTTTATTTTACGACATCAAGTGCCTCTTCATAATAGTAATTCACAAGCAAATCCACACAGGCACCATAGCTCTTCATACCAAGCTTCTGGTCATAGCTCTGTAAAAAGCCCTCGTAGACCGTGTTCATGGTAGTTTGAGCAGGGCCTTCAAACTGTTTCCAGTATGCCCTGTTTTCCGCAAAGTCCAGACGCACATAGTCGCTGAGACTGCTTGAAATTTCTTTCCATGCCTCATAATCTGCCTTATATAAAGCATTACCCAAATGAGTATAGGCAAGGAGTGCGGCTGAATACACGAAATCTTCCTGTCCGTATTCAAGGCTTGCAAGCACGGCGGCGAAATTCGCCTCCTGTTCCTTGGCTATTCCCCGCTGATGGGCAAGCTCATGGGCAACTGTTGATGGGAAAAGATTGGGAGGGAAATCTGCGTTTACATTGGCTTCGCCTGTAAAGGGGAAGAAAAATCCGGTAAAATCTGTATAGCTCAGGATTTTAGAGAATTTGAAGGGCTTTGCTCTCAAAGCCTTCCCCTCAAGGCATGGAAATTTCTCCTCTAAATTTTCGTAAAGCTCAGGAGACATCTCCAGTATCTCATCTCTGTCAGGTCTGTAAAAGCCTTTCTCGTTTCTTTCAACCTTTGCAGAATACTCATTTGCAATATCGGCAAAATATTCAGTCACGGTTTTAAGCTGTTCAACGCTGATTTTCTCATTTTTCAGTCCGCTCCTGCTTATAAAATCGTCAGCATAGTAATAAGTCCCCCAGAAAACGGAGAAAAGTGCATACACCATAAGAGCAAAGGACAGCAGGGTGAAAATAGTTTTATACAGTCTTTTCAGCCTATTTTTTCCACATATCATGCGGACAACACCGTATACGATATATGCGATAACGCCTATACCTGCGGAGCATATAATCACTTCCGCAAGGGAAAAAGGCAGATTGTTTAAAAGTCCTGCCACAGCCTGATGATATGGTCTGACAAAGTTTTCCGACACGCTTAACATAAGTGCTTTATTATGACGGGTAAGTAAATGGATAATAATTATAAGTGCGCTTACAAGTCCCACAGCATGAGCAATTGGACAAAGCATATATAAGCTTTTCATATTTAATTTTCTGTTCTTTAATTTTTCCATGCTGTCATAATACTACATTTTCCACATTTAAGCTACCTGTAAATGCAAAAAACCACTGCCAGTAATTGACAGTGGTTCTATAAGTAAATTTAATTACTTTGCGTTCTTTGCCATCTCGCAGAGAGCGGTGAAAGCAGCGGGATCATGAATAGCCATCTCAGAGAGCATTTTACGGTTCATGTCAACGCCGGAAAGCTTAAGGCCGTGCATGAAGGTGGAGTAGTTCATACCGTTCATCTTGCAGCCTGCGCTGATACGGGTAATCCAGAGCTGTCTGAAGTCTCTCTTCTTCTGCTTACGACCAATGTAAGCATAGCGGCCAGACTTCATGAGCTGCTGATTTGCCATTTTATAGTGACGGGACTTGTTGCCCCAGTAGCCCTTTGCAAGACCGAGAACTTTGTTTCTGTGCTTGCGGGTCATCATTGCGCCTTTAACTCTTGCCATTTTTTATCCTCCTATATGCCGTCAGCCCTTATTTGTAAGGGATCATTTTCTTAATGGTTGCGGTGTTGGTAGCGTCAGCATAAGCCTCTGAACGCAGACGACGGCAACGCTTGGTATCCTTCTTGGTGAGGATGTGGCTCTTGAATGCGTGTGCACGTTTTACCTTACCGGTTTTGGTGAGATTGAATCTCTTTTTAGCACCACTATGGGTTTTCAGTTTGGGCATGATTATTTCTCCTTCCGTAACTGGGTTAATGCAGGTATACCCTGCTATTAAACAAACTAATTATTCCTCAGTTTCTGAGGTCTTAGGGGTTTTGGGTTTTGCAGGTTTTTTGGGTGGGGTTGCAGGCTTGGGAGAAAGGAACATAGACATATTCCTGCCTTCAAGTTTGGGAGCCTTATCCATTGTGGCTATTTCCTCGCATTTGGCGGCGAAGTCTTTCAAAAGTACAGCGCCAATATCGGTGTGGGCCATCTCTCTGCCTCTGAAGCGGACAGAAACCTTAACTCTGTCACCGTCGTTCAGGAACTTCTGAGCGTTCTTGAGCTTGGTGTTGAAGTCGTTATCGCCTATACCGGGAGACATACGGATTTCCTTAATCTCGATAACACGCTGCTTTTTCTTTGCTTCCTTTTCCTTCTTTGTCTGCTCGAAGCGGTACTTTCCGTAATCCATAATCTTGCAGACGGGGGGTGTGGAGCCTGGGGCAATCTTCACCAGATCCAAATCCCTTTCAGCAGCAATTTCTAGTGCCTCACGGGCTGACATAATGCCTAACTGTTCTCCCTGGTCGCCGATCAGGCGGATTTCCTTATCATTGATCTCTTCGTTGATTTGATGATTTGCGCTTGCGATATGAAACACCTCCGGAAAATATAAAAAGCGCGGAAGTACAACATCCGCGCATAAAAACATTTTAATCCCCATAAGGGAGTTGTTTTATTGACCTCGACTGACCTTTTGTCGTCGGGTGAGGACGTGGATACCGTACCTTCTTTATTTTAGCATTGGTAATATATCAGATTTCAAGCCTTTTGTCAAGACTTTTCTTTAAATTATATTGGACAATCTAAAGGAAAATTACTTTTCTATCAGTAACCCTCGCCGCTGTCCTGAGAAAGTGCCAGTTTAACAATACGGCTTGTACCCAGTCTTTCAGCGCCAAGCTCTATAAAGTCCTCAGCATCCTGAAGGCTTGAAATTCCGCCGGCAGCCTTTACCTTGACGCTCTCAGGGCTGTTTTCACGCATGAGCTTAACGTCCTCTCTGGTGGCGCCGCCCTTGGAGAAACCGGTGGAAGTCTTAATATAATCAGCCCCGCACTCTGCTACTATATGGCACATCTTTATCTTCTCTTCATCGGTAAGCAGGCAGCATTCGATGATAACCTTCAGCAGTTTACCCTCTGTTGCCTTGCGTACAGCGGCAATGTCATTTTTAACATCGTCCCAGCAGCCGTCTTTCACCATGGAGAGGTTAATCACCATGTCGATTTCATCAGCTCCGTTTTTAACAGCATCGGCAGCTTCAAAAGCCTTTGCAGCGGTAGTCATGTATCCGTTGGGGAAACCGATAACAGTGCATATAGCGAGTTTATCGCCCACATAGCGTTTAGCGCCTGCCACATGGCAGGGAGGAATGCACACACTGGCGCAGTCAAATTTTATAGCCTGGTCACAGAGAGTTCTGATCTCCTCTGATGTGCAGTCAACTCTCAGCAGAGTATGGTCGCATTTTTTAAGAATATCTTTTATATCCATAAATATCTCTCCTTATCAGAAAAAACTGAATTTATTATATTCTATTTTCCCGGCATATTCAAGAACCCTTTTTGAATAGATTTAACTATCTCAACGAAAAGGACTGAAAACTATGGACATGACTTCCGAAACAAACTATGTGAAGCTTTGCGGCGTAATTGCCGGAAAGCCTGTATACTCCCACAGCAGCAGAAATCAGGATTTCTATTCCTTCCCTCTGGAGGTGCAGCGACTCTCCGGCAACACTGACACCTTAAATGTTGTAATAAGAAAAGAGCAGCTGAATGAGCTTGAGACCACAGAGGCCGGAATGTTGTCTTTGGAGGGTCAGCTCCGCAGCTTTAATAATCGTCGTGGTCAGGGTGCAAAGCTTATTATTACCGTTTTTGCAAAAGAGCTGCATTTCTGCGATGATGATTTTGAAAACACGGTCTGTCTGCGAGGCACTTTGTGCAAAGAACCTAACCTGCGCTGCACTCCCATGGGACGTGACATCTGCGATTTAATGCTGGCTGTAAACCGCCGCTACGGTCGTTCCGACTATCTGCCTTGTATATGCTGGGGACACAATGCAAGGCAGGCATCTCTGTGGGGTGTAGGTACAGAGCTTTCCCTTGAGGGCAGAATTCAAAGCCGTAACTACATAAAAGTAACCGATGACGGGCCGATAGAAAAGACTGCTTTCGAGGTGTCTATAACGGAGCTTAAACCGCTGAACCGTGAAGCAGAGTAGAAAAAAAGTTCTTACTGAATAGCTTTGTCGAAGCTGTTGACGGCATCCATCTTTTGAGTTAAGTTAACTCCGGAGGTGGTTTTATGTGGAAGAAAATTCTCTTGTCCCTGTTCTCTCTGGCTCTGCTTTTGGCAGCTAATCTGAATGTCTGCTGGAAAGTAAAAGTCTCAGGTAGGGATGTCTACGGGTTGTACAGTCCCGCTCAATTTAAGGCCTGCAAAAATGCGGCGATTTCTGCAGCTGATGAGATTTGTTGTGGTGAGCCTCAGATTCCCGAGTTCAAAAGAAGCTTTAGAGTGAGCTTTCTCCCACCAAGCGGTAAAGAGAAGCTTCTCACAGACAGAATGATATTGTCGGTTCCGGGAATAAGCCTTTCCGATGAGGTGTATGTGGACGGAGAAAGAATGGGAACAGTTCGGGATGGGAATGTTTTATACAATGAACTGCGCTCCTATATTAAAAACCAGATGCCAAACAAAGCAGTTTTCGGCAGCATAAGCGGCGAAGTCACCATCAAGCACGTTTACAGCCCCGGCGGCAGTGAAACAGGCTACTCGGACATGGTGCTTTTAATTTCCGGCGCTGCACCTGTTTTCTATGTAGATAAAGACGGACAATACGCATAAAAATGGCTTGAAACTTTTCGTTCCAAGCCTTTTAATTATTCACATTCTTTAACTATATCGTGCATCTGCTGCCACTTGCTCTCCATATCACGCACCAGTTTAAACTGAGTACGGGCTCTGTCAAGGTTGTGACCTTCTCTGTGGACTGCGAAATAATGGTCGCCGTCCAGATAGTCCGTAAGGAAGCGGACACCGCACTCAAGAGTCATAAGCTTTGCACCCATCGGGAGCATTTTACGCTCATTCTCGGTAAGTCCGGGGCAAGCTTCAAGAAAGCCCTTTGTATAGGTTCTGAACAGTTCCAGATCCATTTCCATCTTGCTCAAATCTTTCTCGTCCTCTGCTGCTGTGGCTGCGCCGAAGCGTATGGAATCGCCGAAGTCGTACAGGCTGAGACCGGGCATGGTGGTGTCAAGGTCTATAACGCAGAGAGCCTTTCTTGTCACCTCGTCCAGCATGACGTTATTGAGCTTTGTGTCGTTATGGGTCACTCGGAGAGGAAGTTCACCCTTTTGAAGCATCTCGGTAAGGGCTGATGCGTCCTTCTCATGCTCCAGAACAAAAACAATTTCTTCCTTAACCTCTGCCGCTCTGCCCATAGGATCTTTTGCAAGAGTTTCCTTGAAGATGCGGTAGCGGTCGGGAGTATTGTGAAAATTGGGGATAGACTCATGGAGTGTGTCAGCTGGGAAATCCTGAAGCTGCTGCTGGAAGCTGCCGAAAGCCACGGCGCTCTGGTAGAAATCCTCAGGGGTTTCGGGTTTCTGGAGACACAGGGAGTTTTCGATAAATTCGTAAATTCTCCAGCAGCTGTCGTCCTCCATACGGAAATAATCCTTGCCATCATTGGTCTGCACAATGGTCATAACGGCTCTGGGGTCATCGGAAAACTTGCGGATATAACGGGTAACAGAGGCTATATTTTCCATAAGACCATCAACATCTTTAAATGCAGAACTGATTTTCTGAAGAATATAGCGGTAGCCGGAGATACATACCACAAGATAGGTCTCGTTAATGTGTCCGCATCCGTATCTTTCGCAATAGACGGCTCTGCCGTTAATTTGGAAATTACTTAAAACCTTTTCCAGATATTCAGTCATCTTATCCTCCCTGACTTATATGCTGTACCAGCGGATTTCGTTGGCAGCCAGATTAAGTTCAAAACTATCCTTATCTGTATAAACAGTAGTGCTCTGAGGTTCATAGGTATTGTTTACAACGCAGTATTTGCCGTTTTTAACAAAGGCATGAACCTCAACATTGTAGTTGGTGGAGAACCACTTGTGCAATTCTTCCTCGCTATGGGTGCTCCACAGGATAGCACGGTAGAGGATTCTGCTGTTGCAGAAAGTGTACGGCAGACCGGAGATATAAACACCACGACCTTTTCCGTACTCGTTGACAGCCATCTGGACTTCCTTATCTTTCTGAGAAAGAATGGTAGCATTTTCCAGTGCATAAATATTCTTCTTGCCTTCGCCGAAGTCAACAGGCTCTGTGCAGTCTTCAAGAATAAAGTGTTCGGGCTTTTCATCCCAGTTATACTTATCGTAATTGAGAGTAAAGCCTGTCTCTTTCTCAACACCAAGAACAGAACTGAGCTGGAGATAGTGTCCCTGATACTGGTGGCCGGTAGGCTCGCCTATGCCGATGAAGCCGCCGCCCTTGCGAACAAAGCCTCTGACCGCTGCGGAAATTGCAGGGTCTTCCCACTCAGTGCCGCCGGTATGAGCAGTATCGCCGTCACCTACGTTAATGATAACGTCAATGTCGTTGAGCAGTTCGGGGTTTTCTCTTATATCGTCAAAGCTTATGAAGCGCACATCAAAAGGAGCGCCGGAGAGAGCTTCTATAATACCTGCATAAGAATAGTTCTGTTTCTGGTACAGTGCATGGTGAACCATGTGGCAGCCCCAGGAGCGCATTTTTCCCCAGCAGTTGAGGACAGCGACAGTTTTTATGCAGTAGGGAGTGGTTCCTTTGATGTTGGAGTAGAGTTCTCTGAACTCGTTGCATACGCTTTCAACATAGTCTATAAAGTCGGGGAACTGGCAGGCAAGCTTTAGGTAGCCGCCGTAGCCTATTCTGTCTATGGGTTTACGGAGAATGGCTCTTCTTGCAGTAACCCAGTTCTGCTTTGCCTCCCAGACAGGGTTTCCACCCTCGTAGAATGTATCAGGGAAGAAGTAAGGCAGGAAACGACCCTCAGTGTATTTAACACCGGGAATATCGGATATGAGGCGGAGGGTACTGCCGTTACCCACAGAACCGACAACAGCATCAAGACCTATTGTCTTAAATTCATCAAGGAAAGGCTCTGTGCCAATCCAGTGGTCGCCTAAAAACATCATGGCTTCTTTGCCCATCTCGTGGGTTATATCAACCATCTCTTTTGCGATCTTTGCAACCTCTCTCCTCTGGAACTTCTGAAAATCCTTAAACTCCTTGGAGGGTATACGGTACTGGTTATTGTAGTAGCCCTGATCGATAATATACTCAGGGCGGAACTTATAGCCCACTTCCCTCTCGAACTGCTCCAGAATATAGGGGCTGACGGAAGCGGAATATCCGTACCAGTCCACATATTTTTCTCTCTTCAGCTCATCAAACATAAGGGTGAACTGGTGGAAGAAAGTGGTATAGCGGATAACATTTACATAGGGGTGTTCCTCTATGAACTTTCTCAGCCTTCTCATGGTAAATTCATGAGTCTTGGGCTGGCGAACGTCAAAGGTTATCTGATGCTCGAAGTTTGTCCAGCCGTTTGTAACCGCATTATACATGTGGACGGGGTCCCAGATAAGGTAAGCCAAGAAGCTCACTGTGTACTCGTGGTAAGCCTCAGGCTCAGGGATAACAACACAGCCGGACTTTTCGTCATAGTTCCACTTTTCAGGAGCTAAAGGCTCGCCCTTGCTTCTGTCCATAACTTCCCACCAGCGCTTTATATCGTCACGGGTGTTTACCTGCATAAGCTCGGGGGAAATACCTTTCATAAGAGGAATTTCCAAAGCGCACTCGTCGGCGGTATAAAAGCCGGTCATAATGTAGCACTGCTGTACTTCATCAGGATTTGCCTTTGCCCATTCGTTATCTTTGCGAGTTGTATAATAGGTAGAGTACACCTTAGCGCCTACATCTCGCAGTTCCTGCGGGAAATCAGTTCCGTCACAGTCACGGATTGCGTCAGCGCCCCAGCGCTTCATAATTTCCAGAGTTTCGGGAACCACGTCCATATCGGTGGGAATGGTTACTCTGCCTTTGAGCATTTCTTCGTTCATATTTTACTCCTGATATATAATCGTTTTTCAGTCTTGGTATGGTTTATTGTAAAGGTAAAGGGCAAGAAGCAGAAGCAGAAGACCTGCAAGCATAATCACAAGGCCTTTAAGCTGGCCTGTAAGTTTCCAGCCTGCAACGATAAGTACCATGCCCAGTATGAAAGCAAGTGCTATAAGGGTTATTCTCAGTGCCACATGTTCTTTCCAGAATTTCTGCATAATTTACACCTCAGCCTTTCAGTCCGCCCACGGTCATACCCTGGGTAAGCTTCTTCTGGACACAGATGTACAGTATTATTGTGGGTAACATTACCAGCACAAGGCCTGCGTAAAGAGTACCGAATTCAGCCTTGGACTGCTGAGCCTGCATAAGGTTCAAAAGTCCAACAGGCAAAGTTTTTGGACCCTTGGCGGAGTTCATCAAAGTCATGGATATAATGTACTCATTCCAGAATGAGAGAAAATTAAAGAGAATGATGGTTATTATAGAGGGTTGTGCCATGGGGAAAATTATTTTTCTCATAGCAGTGCCGTAGTTTGCTCCATCTATGTATGCCGCTTCCTCGAAGTCATGGGGAAGTGTGGAAAAGTATCCGGAAAGCAGATAAATTGTAAATGGCAGAGCCGTTGAGGCATAGACAAGAGCCAGAACAAATAGATTATTCAGCAAAAAGCCATGGCCTATAAGATTTTTAAGCCACATATCACCGTCTTTAAGCATAAGAAATATGGGAACTACAATGTAGTTAACGTTTATGAACAGGCCTGCCATAAAGCAGGTGTTCAAAAATTTACTTCCTTTGAACTTAAAGCGGGACAGGCAGTAAGCGGCAGGAAGAGCAATAACAAGAAGCAGTACAAGGGCTGTAACTGTCACTATGGCAGAGTTGAGCATGTACTCGCCCATTCTTGCGCCTTTCCATGCGTTCACGAAGTTCTGCCAGTAGAAGCTGGCAGGAAGGCTCCAGGGGTTGCCGTAGAACTCAGAGTTCTGCTTTATGGAGGCCATAAATACCCATGCCACCGGCACTATAATGCAGACTGCAAGCAGTATAAGCATGAAGTATACAAAGAATTTAAACAGCTTTTCGCCGCCTGTTGATTTTTTCGTTTCAGTCATTTTATGCAAACCTCCTTAGAATTCCAGGGGTTCCCGCTTGGTTGCCCGGTTTACAAAGGCTGACAGCAGGAATGAGAAGAGGAATATAACCACGCCGGCAGCCATTGAGTAGCCGTAAAGACCTGCATCTTTCTGGTTATACATAAAGCTCAGGCCGACGTCAAGCATACCCTTTGCTATCATTGATTTTACAAACAGGAATGCCATATTTATAGTGGAAATGATAAAGAAGGTTAATGTTGTGCGGATGTTTGTCCAGATAAGCGGAATGGTGAGCTGGAAAAACTGAGTAATTCTTCCTGCTCCATCAAGGCTTGCGCTCTCATAAAGGCTGAGAGGCACGCTGGACATGGAGGCCATATACATAACCATGTAGTAGCCTATTGCCTGCCAGACCATTGCAATAATAACGCTTATTACAACAAGGGGCTGGTCTTTCCATAGAAGCATAACAGTTTTGCCTGAAAGCATGGAAAGTATTGAGTTTAGCATACCGTTTTCAGGCTTGTAAATTGCTGAGAAGATACCTGCTATAACGACGATTGAAAGAATATTCGGGATATAAAAGATAACACGGAAGAAATTCTGTCCCTTTATCTTCTCCTTAGTCAGAATAGCGGCAAAGGTAAGCGCAAATGCAAAGGTCACCACCGTGACCACAACTATGAGCAGAATTGTGTTCTGCATGGATGTAATAAACTTGGGGTCGCTGAAGAGGATTTTGAAGTTATTGAGACCAACGAAAGTCTCTGTGGGTGAATATGCGCCTCTCTCAAAAAGGGACATTCTGAAAACATTCAATGTTGGAATTATCATAAAGATAGTGAATAATATCACTGCGGGGGCAACGCAAAAGGCGATAAACCGTCCCTGTCCTTTACGTTTTTCCACATCCTCAACTCCTTTCAAAATTAAAATTTATAAGGCAACTGCAATATATCACGGTTTCGAAAAGCTTTCGGAGCCGCCATATATCTACAGCCGCCCAGTCTGAAAAAGGCGGGATGAGTAGGAATCTACTCATCCCGCCTACTGTCGGTTTGATCGTTTACTGATACGGGTATTACTGGAGGTTTGCCAGCATCTGAGTGCTTGCTTCCTTAATGCCGTTTACCCACTCCTCAACAGTAACGTTGCCGCTTACGAGGCCGTTAACAGGATCAAGGAATACTTCACGAACGCTACCGAGACCGGCAACTGCCTTGTAGGAGGCAAAACCGCCCATAGCAGGCTTTACGCCAGTGTCATAGATTGCAAGGAAATCCTTCTTCTCTGCATCTTCGATGGTCTCTGCTGCACCGTTGATAGGCTGAACAGCGCCGCCCTTTGCGAAGATCTCCTGAGCCTTATCGCTGTACAGGAATGCAATGAACTGCTTTGCTGCGTCAACATTCTCAGCACCTGTGGGAATCCAGCACTGCTGGAACCAGCAGAAGCTGTAACGGTCTCCGCCATCCTCAACAGCAGGAATAGCGGTCATGCCCCACTTAAAGCCGTCTGCTTTGGGAGAATCTGCCATCTCACCGGCAATCCAGCTGCCGTTGGGCATGAAGAGAGCCTTATTGTCCAGAATCAGCTGCTGATTCTGTTTGAAGTCCTGATCGTTTGCCTGTGCAGGAGTTACAGGGTTGGTGTAAGTAGCAAGTTTTGCAATGATGTCAAAGCAGGTCTGAGCTTCGGGAGTATCCCAGATACCCTCTTCGTAGTGGGTAGCCTTGTCGAAGAACTCGGGGCCGCCGACAGTGTACATCAGGCCGTACAGGAAAGCATCAAAGTAACCGGTGGTGGGGTAAGTGAAGAGGTAAATGTCCTCTTCCAGAGCTTTATCGCCCAGCGCCCACATCTCGTCCCAGGTGGTAGGAACTTCCCAGCCCTTTTCCTCAAAGAGGCCGGCGTTGTAGAACAGGCCGCAGGGATCGTAGAACATAGGAGCAAGGTAGGTTTTACCGTCTGCGTAGGGGTTGGTGATAGAAGTATCAAGGAAGCCGTCGGAAATCTTCTCAGAAACTTTCTGCTCCTCGCCGGGAACAGTCATTTCCAGAACGTCGGACAGGTCAGTGACCAGTTTATCCTTAACAAACTGCTCGGTAAGACCTGCGGGACGGCCAACAGGCAGGTAGACAACATCAGGGAACTCGCCACCCTGCATGGAAGGTCCGATAACATCTTCAAGGTTCTTGTCCTCAATGTACTCTACCTTGATGCCGGTCTGAGCCTCGAAAGCCGCACCAATCTCAGCCCACATTTCGGGATAATTGTCAGTGAATGCTGTAGAAACAGCTGCTACCTGAATGGTACCGCCTGCTGCAGGTGCCTCAGCATTGTCTGCGGGAGTGTCTGCAGTATCTGCAGGAGCCTCAGCGGGCTGCTCGGGAGCTTTGCTCTCGCCGCAAGCTGCCAGAGCGAATACCATGCTTAATGCAAGTATAAGCGCAAGAAACTTTTTCATTAGATTTGCCTCCATTAAATTATTATGTTAATATTTCGCTTAACATATGATACTTGTAGTATACCTTATTGAATTTTTTCAGCAATCTCATTATTGCTGTTTTGTTTATATATATTGCTTTACTTTATATTTTTGGAGATTTCAATAAAATGTCACTCGTTTTTTGTGCATTCTCTACAAGTTATGCCTATTTTTATTATATCTAAACTCATAATTTTACAGCTTTTTTACAGTTTTTATGGCTTTGTTGTCCTTGAAAACGATGTAAAAACGCTATATAATCAGTCATAGTTTGTTGGATTGCATTATTTCCAAAATTTGGCAATAAATATAAAGTGGTGATATTATGAGTGAAAACCGTTACGATTTAATATCAAAGTCAAGTCTTGATGCCAGAATTTCGGCAAAGCTTCTTTATGTTAGTACAGCGAAATACGGTGGGGACTGGAACAGTGTACCGCATACCCACGCCTGTGCTGAGATGTTTTATGTAGTGGGTGGAAAAGGACAGTTCCGCATTGAGGACAAGTTATATCCGGTTGAGGAAAACGACCTTATCATCGTCAATCCTCATGTGCGCCATACAGAAACCAGTCTCGATTCAAGGCCGCTCGAATATATCGTGCTTGGTGTTGACGGGCTTGAGCTTATGGTAAGCGAGGAGGAAAGCAACCCCTTTGCCGTTATAAACTTTAAATCTGCCGGAGCTGACATTCTTTTTCTGCTGACCAATATGCTAAAAGAGTTAGAGGTAAAAGCGCCGGGTTACGAGACAATATGTCAGGATCTTCTGGATATTCTTATTATCCGTCTTATGCGAGGCTCCGATTTTTCAACAAAGTTAATTCCAAGCACTGTTCAGGTAAGTAAGGAAGGCGCCGCCGTCCACCGCTACATTGAAAGTCACTTCAAGGAAAACGTAAGCCTTGACGATCTGGCAGAAGTAGCACACCTGAACAAATACCACATGACCCATTTATTTACAAGAGATTACGGTATATCTCCGATTAAGTTTTTGCTCAGTCTGAGGATAAAGGAGAGCTGTTATCTTCTGCGGACAACTGACCATCCCCTTTCCCAGATTGCAAGAATTACAGGCTTTTCATCTCCCAGTTATTTCTCCCAGAGCTTCCGCAAGGCCGAGGGCGTGAGTCCCACTGACTATCGGGCTAAATATCATCTTTCCAAGCAAGTTGGAGAGCTTGATGACGGAGAATGAGTAAAACAGTAGATTATTCCCTGCAATATACCGAGGTATTGGGTTTGATGCCATATCTTATGTTTTAATAATATTTGATTAAAAGAGTTAAATCTCCCGTTTATCCGCCGGATAAACGGGAGATTTTTTATTTGTCACAATTTATAAGCTGACTTACTTCGCTCTCTCCGAAAATTTCGATTCCGTTTTTCTTCAGTAGTTCTGAAGTAACTCCGTCACCTGAAACGAGAGTGCTGCTGAATGTACCATCATAAATTTTTCCGCTGCCACAGGAAGGGCTTTTTTCCTTAAAAAGTGCTTTACTGCAAGAGTATCTTTTGGCAAGTATAAGGGCGTGTTCTGCACCCTTTTTATATTCTGCCGTCACATCAACAAAAATTTTGTTCACTACTCGCTGCCCCTGTCTCTCACTTGGCTGTCTTGGAATAGGAAGACCTCCTGAAGTTTCAGGACAGACAGGAATGAGAAAATACTTTTCTCTCAGCGCCTTTAATGCCTCTTCGGGCAGAGTATTTGTGCCGCCGTTATATTTGCATAAGTTTCCTAAAAGGCAGGCACTTACAAGCAGATTTTCCATACTATCGCCTCATATTAAGTCCCAGTACAGCTCCGCAGACACCGCCGATTATGTGGGTAAGCTGGGAGATATTATCTTTCTGGAGAAGTCCGTTGAACAGTTCTCCACCCAGATATAAAACCAGCACCAAAACCAGAGTAATCGGAATGCACCCGTCTTTCATGCCTGAAAGAGAGGACATAACAATCATCATAAACACTATGCCGGAAGCGCCTAAAAGTGCTGTTCCGGGGAAGAAAAGCCACTGAACCAGACCCGAAACAAGCGCTGTCAGAAAAATAGCCCAGAAAAGATTTTTAGTACCGTACTTCTCTTCAAGGGGAGGACCCACTACCAGAATCATCATCATATTTCCTATGTAATGGGCATAGTTTGCGTGCCCAAGTACATGAAGCACAAATCTGGGATAAGTGAATGGGTCTGTAAGTGGGGCACGATAAACGGAAAAGAGAGTCTGCGTTGTCCATCCCGAGGAAACGAAGTCCAGAACCAGCGCCGCAAGAGAGGTCAGCGCGAAAGTCAATACAAGAGGAGAATTATACTGAAATTTTATAATTCTCTTCTTCACAGTTCTTCTCCAAGCTCGGAAAGAGCCTTTTCGTAGTATTCTTTTGTTCTGTCATCGAAGCATACCATACGAACCCGCTCAATTTCCTTATGCTCTTTGAGATAATCATATATTACGGACATTGCAATAACAGATGCCTTTTCCAGTGGGAAGTGATAAACACCTGTGCTTATAGAGGGGAAATCCACAGTTCTGCAACCGTGCTTTGAAGCAAGACGCAGGCAGGATTCATAGCAGGAAGCCAAAAGCTCAATTTCTTTCTTTTGACCGCCACGCCATATAGGGCCTGGGGTGTGGATAACATATTTTGCAGGGAGATTGTAACCCTTGGTGAGCTTTGCATCTCCGGTTTTGCAGCCGTTCAACTTGCGGCACTCAGCCAAAAGCTCAGGGCCTGCGGCTCTATGTATAGCTCCGTCAACTCCGCCGCCCCCTAAGAGGGAGCAGTTGGCGGCGTTAACTATGGCGTCAACATTCTGTTTGGTGATGTCGCCTTTTATTACCTGAATTCTGTCACTCATTTATCTTTGCTCCTTAAAAACTAACTGTAACAGCATTATCGTCGGCGGAAAGGTTCAGTGTGCTGACCTTTTCTCCACGCAGCTCGATAATTCTCTGAGCAATCTCGTCTTCTATCTCTTTCTGGATAAGGCGGCGAAGATTTCTTGCGCCGTAGCTTACGGAGTAGCCTTTTTTAACCAGATAGTCGATAAGTTTTGTATCCCAAGTAAACTCAATATCTTTCTCTTTCAGCAGGTCTTTAACCTCGCCAAGCATAAGCTCTGCTATGGCACGGAAGTTCTCCTCGCTGAGCTGGTTGAAACAGATAACCTCATCCACTCTGTTTATAAACTCAGGTCTGAGGAATTCGTTGAGTGCCTTCATAGCACGCTCACGGCTCATATCGCTGAGAGAACCACCGAAACCTACGCTGCCGGTCTTGTTGCCGGAGCCTGCGTTGGTTGTCATTATAATAATGGTGTTTTCAAAGTTAACAGTCCTGCCCTGAGCGTCGGTAATTCTGCCGTCGTCCAGAATTTGCAGGAGAATGTTCATAACATCGGGGTGAGCCTTTTCAATCTCATCAAAGAGCACAACGGAGTAAGGCTTGCGGCGTATTTTCTCCGTAAGCTGGCCTGCCTCGTCGTAGCCCACATATCCCGGAGGTGAACCGATGATACGGGAAACAGAGAATTTCTCCATGAACTCAGACATATCAAGTCTGATTAAGGACTCAGGAGAATTGAACATATCCTCAGCAAGGCGCTTTACAAGCTCGGTCTTACCTACACCTGTACCGCCGACAAATATAAAGCTTACGGGCTTGCGCTTAACTTTAAGGCCTACACGGCTGCGCTTAATTGCAGCGCATACGGCATTTACAGCCTCGTCCTGACCGACAATATGCTTTTTCAGTCTTTCGTCAAGGTTTGCGAGTCTTTCAAGTTCATCTTCCTTAATACTGGAAGCAGGAATTTTAGTCCAAAGCTCAACTATTCTTGCAAGATTGTCAAGGCCAAGTTGGGGTCTGCCCACAGCTTCAAGCTGCTCAAGCTCGCTCTGGAGCTGAAGCTCACGGCTGCGAAGCTCTGCAATTCTGGCGTAGCGCTTATCCATCATTTCCTGAGTTGCTTCCTCGTCCTTAGCCATATCCTCAGACATAAGAGCATCTCTCTCAAAGCGGATATTTTCTAAATCACGCTCATTCATCATGCGCTTGTTGATGTTCTCGTCCTTGAGATTAAGGTCGGAACAGGCTTCATCAATAAGGTCTATTGCCTTATCGGGCAGGAAACGGTCGGTGATATAACGCTCACTCATAAGAACTGCCTGACGGCACATTTCGTCGGAAATAGTAACCCCGTGGTAATCCTCGTAATAGTGAGAAACGCCTCTTATTATCTTTATGCTGTCCTCAATGGAAGGCTCATTCACGGTAACAGGCTGGAAGCGGCGCTCAAGAGCTGTATCCTTTTCTATATGTTTTCTGTACTCGGCAAATGTAGTTGCGCCTATAACCTGAATCTCTCCTCTGGAGAGTGCAGGCTTTAAGATGTTGGCGGCATTCATGCTACCCTCAGCATCTCCGGCACCTACAATATTGTGTACCTCATCAATGACGAGAATTATATTACCGTGGTTCTTAATTTCCTCGATAAGACCTTTCATACGGCTCTCGAACTGGCCTCTGAACTGAGTACCTGCCACAAGAGAAGTGAGGTCAAGGAGAAATACACGCTTATCCTGAAGCTTATAAGGAACATTGCCCATTGCGATACGCTGTGCAAGACCCTCTGCAATGGCGGTTTTACCAACGCCGGGTTCACCTATAAGGCAGGGGTTATTCTTCTGTCTGCGATTGAGTATCTGAATTACCCGCTCCAGTTCCTCTTCTCTGCCTATCATGTTGTCCAGCTTACCCTGCTCTGCTCTCTCGCTGAGATCTATGCAGTAGCTGTCAAGGAACTTTCTCTTTTTACTTCTGGAATTATCACGGTTTTCCTGTTTGGGGCTTGGTGGTTCGTTTGGAGTTTCGGGTTTGCCCTGATCTTTATTGGGGCCACCGAAAAGTCTGTTAAGAAAAGGGAAAGTGGCGGTTTTGCCGTCGTCCTCTTCATCTCCGTCCATGTCAGGAGCCTCAAGTCCCATCAGCTCCTCTGCGCCGTTGAGAGCGTTCATCATCTCTCCGGAAAGGCTGTCAAGGTCCTCGTCAGAAATACCCATCTTGTCTATAAGATCATCAACCGGCTTAATATGGAGCTCTCTTGCACATTTTAAACAGAGGCCTTCATTTTTGGTCACTCCGTTTTCTATTTTGGTGATAAATAAAACTGCTACGTTTTTTCCGCAGCGTGAACACATCTGTGCTTGCATAAATACCTCCCGGTGAAAATTTGGCCGGGAAGAACCCGGCCTGAAGGACACGCAGTCCCATTGCTATTTGAATTTTATATAAGACCCTTTGTCAAGAAGTCAAAGGCCATGAAAAACTTTGCAAGTCCCACACTCTCCAAAGTGTCGGCTCCGATGATAATGCCCATAAAGCCCAGGAGCCAGCAGAGAAGTGAGCAGTAGAGAAATCCTTTCACAAATCCCAGAACACTGCCGCCTATATAGTCAAGCATGGGCATCTTTGGGAATTTGAAGCTTAGGTTTCCTATATTGGTAATTGCTACCAGCAAAATCAATATGAGCAGGAATGCCAGAACAAGTCCACCCACATAGCTTATGGTGTCGCACATTACGTTGATAACAGCTTCGGTCATATTTTCGCCTGTCTGCTCTGCATACTTTACAGACTTATCGGCTATGCGCTCAGAAAGCTTGTCGTTAAAGCCAATGCTTTTGGAGCACTCGTAAGCGTAGTCATAACGCAGTGAGCTGTCCTGAGCCAGAACATCCTCCAAAGAGAGGTCGCTGTTACCGTAGCCCATTTTTTCCAGTGCTGCGCTTCTGGTCTTCTGTGAATCTATAAAACCGTTAACGAAAGGCTCCATTACAGGAACAACCTGACCGGCATACTTTTCTGAGAGGAAACTACCGCCGTAAAGAGCAATAATTATAGCCAGAATTCCAACGATGCCGCTCACAAAGCCCTTTTTGCAGCCACGCCATATACACATGGCAACTATCAGCAATAAAATTATATTGATAAAGAGTTTCATATGCAATCTCGTCCTTTTTATGTATTCTTCACGGCTTACCGCAAAGCTTTTTCTTTGGCTTAAAGTTAATTATAACATATAATTATGAATAAATATATGTTTATATTTTACATTATTCTAAAAACATCTGTCCCACAGGATCATTGTACCACACTCTGTTCAGATACAGTCCCTGAGGTGGCATAGTGGGGCCTGTAAGCCGTCTGTCGCCCCTCTCAAGAAGTGAGGGAATATCCTCCGGCTGTATTTTTCCGTAGGAGGCATACACCAGAGTACCCACAATAGCTCTGCACATATTATAGAGAAAGCCGTTGGCACAGATAGAGACGGTTATAATGTCCCCCTCTTTTTCAGCCTTGCACCAGTATATGGTGCGAACGGTTGTTTTTGTCTCTGTACCAAGACTTCTTACGGCCTTAAAGTCGTGAGTTCCCTCAAAACTTTTTGCCGCCGCTTTCATCTGTTCCATGTCGAGCCTTTGAGGATAAAAGCAGACACGCTTATCCAGAAAAGGATCTCTGATGGGACTGTTTAATATTTTGTAGATATATTCTTTTTTTATACAGGAACCTATGGCGTTAAAATCTTCCGGTGCTTCCACAGCGTCCACAACCGCAATATCTCCGGGAAGTCTGGTATTAACTGCCAGAGGTATTCTGTCTATGGGGATTCTGCAATCTGTTTTAAAATTCGCGCAATAGCGCAGAGCATGAACGCCCGCATCGGTTCTGCCGCAGCCGGTAAGTTTAACCTTATGACCGCAAACCTTTTCCAATGCCTCTTCCATAGTCTGTGCTACGCTTATTTCGCTTTTCTGCACCTGCCAGCCGTGGTAACGGCTGCCGTCATATTTTAAACGCAGTGCTATATTTCTTGTTGCCATAAATTATAATCCAAATTTCTTTAAAACTATAACCACAATCAGGAAAAGAACTCCGATTGAAAGTGCTACCCAGTCTTTTCCGCCCATTACAAGCTTTTTCATCCTTGTTCTGCCCTCTCCGCCATGATAGCAGCGGCTCTCCATTGCAACTGCCAGCTCGTCTGCTCTTCTGAAAGCAGAGACAAACAGGGGCACAAGAATAGGCAGCATGGCTTTTGCTCTTCTGATAATATTACCGGTTTCAAAATCCGCACCTCTTGCTTTCTGGGCAGACATGATTTTATCTGTCTCCTCAATCAGCGTAGGAATAAAGCGCAGAGCCATACTCATCATTATTGTCATCTCATGGACAGGAACTTTTATCTTTTTAAGGGGATTTAAAAGTATTTCCAGTCCATCGGTCAAAGCCATAGGGCTTGTGGTATAAGTGAGAAGAAAAGTGCCTGTAACAAGGAGGGTGATACGAATTATCATCTTAGCCGCCCTGTCTATACCTTCCCATGTGATAATCCAACCGGGAAGAATAGGTGTACCCTCTGTGTAGAAGATGTTCAGTATACCGGTGAGCGCTATAATAAATATCATGGGCTTCATGCCCTTAAAGATATTTTTAGGCTTTATTTTTGAAACCCACATTGCCGTAGCCGTAAACATGGCAACCACAGTGTAGCCTGCCCAGCCCTTAGCCTGAAAGAGCATGACGATATACAGCACCACAAGCAGTATTTTAGTTCTGGGGTCAAGCTTGTGTACGGGGGTATCGCCGGGGAAAAACTGACCCAGAGTTATATCTTTCAGCATTTTCCCGCCCCCTTGACTTTAAGCACAGCCTCTTTCAGCTGTTCATGGGTGTAAATTGAACGTGGTATATCAAGTCCCCGCTCTCTCAGTGCCATAGCAATAGCTGTGGGTCTGGGAACGGAGAGGCCGATTTTTATAAGCTCCTCCGGCTGTGAGAATACCTCTTCCGGAGTGCCGTCCATTTTAATGGTACCGTGGTCAAAAACCAGTATGCGCTGGGCAAATTCTGCCGCATCGTCCATATTATGGCTTACCACAATAACGGTAGCGCCGCTCATTTCACGGTAACGCTTTATGTTGTCCATTATCTGTCGGCAGCCTGCCGGATCAAGACCTGCGGTAGGCTCATCTAAAATCAGAACGCCCGGACGCATGGCAATAACACCTGCAATGGCAATTCTGCGCTTTTGTCCGCCGGAGAGCTCCAGAGGTGATTTATCCAGAAGGTCTTCTGTTACGCCGGTAAAATCCGCCGCTTCTCTAACCCGCTCGTCCACCTCTTTTTCGCTCAGTCCCATATTTTTAGGGCCGAAAGCAATATCGGCGTAGACTGTCTCCTCGAAAAGCTGATACTCAGGGTACTGGAAAACAAGGCTGACCTGCCATTTAACATCACGTTTTGACTGTTTGCTCTCGTTTATATCCTTACCGTCCACAAACACCTTGCCTGAGGAAGGCTCCAGTAGAGCGTTAAGATGCTGTATAAATGTAGACTTACCTGAGCCTGTATGACCTATAAGACCTACAAACTGACCGTGGGGAATTACAAGATTTATATTATCTATTGCTGTTTTTTCAAACGGAGTGTCCATGCCGTATGTATGGCATAAATTCTCCACTCTGATTTCTGACATTCTATTTCCTCTTATATCTTTTTAAGTGCGTCAGCAATTGCATCTGCACATGAATCAACATTCAAAGCGTTCAAAGGCAAAGACATCCCCTCGCCGTTCAGCTCATACATAAGACGAGTTGTCTCCGGAACATCCAGTCCCTCGCTCTGCATAAGCTCAACCTGAGAAAAGACATTGCCGGGTTTACCGTCAGCAATGACAACACCGTTTGACATGACTATAAGTCTGTCTGCATTTATGCACTCGTCCATATGGTGAGTAATAAGTATAACGGTCATGCCATGCTCACGGCAAAGCTTTGTAATACTCTCAATTACCTCTCGTCTGCCCTGTGGGTCAAGCATTGCGGTAGGCTCATCCAGAACGATAATTTCCGGCTCCATAGCTATAACGCCTGCTATTGCCACTCGCTGCTTCTGTCCGCCGGAGAGAAGGTGGGGTGCGTGAATTCTGTATTCATACATACCCACCATCTTTAAGGCGTTATCCACTCTGGTTCTTATTTCTTCCATAGGTACGCCCAGATTTTCGGGAGCAAAAGCCACATCGTCCTCAACCACGTTTGCAACTATCTGGTTATCGGGGTTCTGGAAAACCATGCCCACTGAACGTCTGATATCCAGAAGCTTATCCTCGTCGGAGGTATCTATACCTTTAACATAGACATTGCCCTCCGTGGGAGTAAGAATCGCATTCATGTGCTTTGCAAGGGTTGATTTTCCGGAACCGTTGTGTCCCAGAACTGCCACGAAGCTGCCCTTTTCTATTTCAAGGTTTATCCCTTTGAGAGTTTCGATCTCGTCATCAGGATAGGTATAATGCACATTTTTAAAGCTAATAACAGAGTTCAAATCAAATTCCTCTCTCAGTGCTCCCAGCGGCATGTTGCACCGCAAGGCAGATACAGACCGCTCTCCGTTACGGGAAGCGCAAGCTCCTGACTGTCGGAGCGACCGCCGAATTTCTTTGTAAATATACTCTCTGTCACATATGAAAGTACAGAGGGAGAAAGGCCGGTAGTATAGGAGTTTATAATCACGAACAAGGGATTATCAGACAGTACATCGGCGCACAATGAGACGAAAGGCCAGAGATTTTGTTCCAGCTTCCATATCTCACCGCTTGGACCTCTGCCGTAGGAGGGCGGGTCCATGATGATGGCGTCATATTTATGTCCTCTTCGGATTTCTCTCTCTACAAACTTTGCGCAGTCGTCCACTATCCAACGGATAGGTGCATCAGACAATCCGGAAGAAGCGGCATTTTCCTTGCCCCAGCTCACCATGCCTTTAGCAGCATCCACATGGCACACGCTTGCACCTGCCTTTGCACAGGCAACAGTTGCGCCGCCTGTATACGCAAAAAGGTTCAGCACATTTATATGCCGTCCTGCGTTTCTGATTTTCTCCATAGCCCAGTCCCAGTTGGCGGCCTGTTCAGGAAAAATACCGGTGTGCTTAAAGTTCATGGGTTTTACATTGAAGGTAAGCTCTCCGTAATTTATCTGCCAGTTCTGAGGGAGTTTGCCCTTGTCCCAGCTTCCGCCGCCGCTCTTGGAACGGCTGTACTCAGCGTCACGTCTGTACCATAATTTATTTCGTCTTGGAGTGTCCCAAATAGCCTGAGGGTCGGGACGAACTAAATAATAGTCTCCCCAGCGCTCTAACTTTTCACCCTTTGAGCAGTCTATAAGCTCAAAATCCTGCCATTTATCTGCAAGCCACATATTATCTTCACCAATTTCTTTACATATTAAGACATCATATTTTAACATTAAAAGCACCGCAGGTCAACAGAAAAGCCCCCTTATGAGCGAAAAAAAGCCTCGGAATTTCCTGCAATTTCAGGAAATTCCGAGGTGATTTCTAACTCAGTGGGCGTTATAGTAATAAATTGCCGTGCTGTCTGTGAGTATGGTGTCACATCTGCCGGAGAACAGATAGCTGAAGCACTCTGTAGTACCACCTGCAAGTCTTGTTATCTGACCCATTCTGTTTGCCAGTTTCTCGTCGCTGTTGAGAGCTTCAAGAGCTTCGGGAGTGGAGCTCATAACCATTTTTTTACCTGAGAGCATGAGCCTGTTCCATATAAGGCTGCCGTCTCTGGCAGCTATAACAATATCGTTATGTACATAAGGACCGTACTGAAAAATTCTGCCTTTGTCCACATCCTCCTGATTGAGTGCAATACCGCCCCATGCGCAGTCGATATTTCCGGAAGAAAGCTCTACATACACGTTTTCTTTTTCTATGGGCTGAATTTTTAGATTCCAGCCCAGCCGCTCACAAACTGCAATAGCAAGTTCTACATCATGTCCCCAGTATTCGCCGTTTGCCACATATGCCATAGGGAAAGAGTTTATATCTACGCCGATTATAAAGTCTCTGGGTTCAGGCATTCCCACTTTTTCCAAAGCCTTGGCATTCTTTTTAAAGCTGACTATCTTGTCGCCGAACCACTTTGAGGAAAGCTCCGCCACTTTGCCCTCACCTGCCAGAGTTTCAATAGCTGCCATAACATAAGCCGCCGTAGGGTCTCCGGTTCTGAAAGCAAGGGAATAATCCTGCTCTACCAGTGTCTGCACTACCTTAACACCATAGGAGTTGCCACCGCAAGCTGCGGTACTCAGGCAAATACAGACTATAAGTAATATACATAAAGCTTTTTTCATACTATCCCACCAGTTAAAATTTTTATATCAATGTTTAGGCTGATATTTTCCCTTTGAGGCGTTGCTCTTATTATTTTCTCTCTCAGAAGTTTTAGGTGCTCTTGGTGTTTTCACAACTTTAGGTTCTTTATTAGCTTTCACAGTTTCATGTATCTGTTCAGCTTCCTCCTCGGGCTTATTTTTCTTTGCCTTCAGGATTAGTGAAACCGCACCCGCCGCAATCGTCACAGCGCCGATTACGCCTGCAATTACAAGAATTTTCTTCAAAAGCGCATCTTTCTTTTCCGCTTTTTCAGCTGCAAGCTTTTCCTGCTCTATGCGCTGCTGTTCTTCCAAAGCCTGTCTTGCTTCCTCTTCCTGTTTTTCCTTTTCTATTCTTTCCTGCTCTTCCTGAGCTTTCTTTTCTTCTTCAAGTCTCTTCTGCTCTGCCTCAGCCTGCTCCTTTTCATAAGCTTCCAGCTTTTCATCAAGAGACAGTGTGTACTCCTCAAATATAGGTGCAAAGCCGGCAATTAAATCGTCGTTCAGTCCCATCTGTTCGGTCATAACAGTAAGAATAAAGGGATTTGGAGTGTAGATAATTCCTGCTGTGTGGCTGAAAGATTTATTGCTCCTGTCAACCAGTGCGCCGTATTTCTGAGCTATTTCATACTTATCGCCGAGAGTTCTGTTGAAATATGTATCCGGCTGTGCCTGTTTGAGACACTCTATAATATTGGGAAAGCGCTCGTTTTCAAAATACAGAGTTTTCATCACGTCCGTCATAAAACGGGCATTAAAGTAGCTGTAATCATAGAAGTCATCCACATAGTCCTCTTTGGGCATATCTGAATATCTCTGGTACATCTCTCTGACTTTTCTGTTTCCCTCCGGAGTTTCATAAGGCACATCGGCTATGTAGTTCATGGTAAGATGGCCGTAATCGTTATTGGAGTAGACCAGAACCAGTCTCTCAAGCTCTGAGAGCTTCATGCCTCTTATATCGGAGTCCTGAGTTAATTTGCCCTCGTGCTCGCCCTCTGCCATAAGCATAAAAAGAGGCACTTTATACATACTTGCACTGTAATACCACTTATCACCGTTATAATACCATGTATCTCCGGTAGCAGTGTAGCAATAACCTATACTTATGTTTTCAGGGTTTAGATTTTTGGACGCTATGTAATCATCAAGCCTTTTTTGAAGCTCTTCACCGTCTATGATGCTCTCCTTTGTTTCTTCCGTCTCCTGAGCAAATGCGGTGGTAAGTGAAAGCATGAACACAAGGCAGAGAAGCAGGCATATAGAGGTTTTAAATATCTTTGAAACTGATTTCAACATTAAATCTCCCGAATCTATATTTCTTTCGTAAGAATACAGAATATTTTAAACTAAATCAAGTGAATTTCCATGAATTTCTCTTGGAAATTATAAAATTTCAATGTCGTTTCCATGTCTGCTTACAGAGCAGTTAAAGAAGCATTCAGCAGCCTTTACAAGATACTCTGTATCCTTTGCACCGGCAGTCTCATAGGCTGAGTGCATTGCAAGCTGAGCAAGTCCAATATCCACAGTATCAATGGAAACATGAGCAGAGCTTATATTTCCCAGTGTTGAACCGCCGGGCATATCGGCTCTATTGGTGTAGCTCTGAACAGGAACACCTGCCTTGTTGCAGATTTCGCTGAAAACTGCGGCAGAAACTGCGTCGGTGGTGTACTTCTGGTTTGCGTTGTGCTTAATGACTATGCCCTTATTCATTGCAGGTCTGTCATTTCTGTCTGCAAATTCAGGGTGGTTGGGGTGGACGGCGTGAGCGTTATCGGCAGACACCATAAAGCTCTGATTCAAAGCACGGAGATATGCGCCCTTGTCCATAGAAGCCTTTTCGCATATGCGGCTTAAAACATCCTCAAGGAAGCTGGAATCTGCACCCTGCTTTGTACCGCTGCCCACTTCTTCATTATCGAATATGCACAGCACAGGTACGCTCTTACCGCTCTCTGCCTTTATAAAGCCCTGCAAGCATGAGAAAGCGCACTGCAAATCGTCCAGTCTGGGTGAGGAGATATACTCCATGTTTGCACCCCACTGAGTACCCTTGTCACGGCAGTAGGTGAACAGATCGTAGGAGACTATATTTTCCTTTTCAACACCTGCGGCCTGAGCGATAGTGTCCTCAAAGCTCATTTCTCCGTCTATACCGGAAAACAGAGGCAGCATATCCACATTTGCGTTGTAGCTCTTGCCGTCATTTGCGCTTCTGTCCATGTGAATGGCTACATTGGGTATCATCACTAAGTCTCTGTCAATATTCACAAGCTTTGAGCGAAGCTTCCCATTATGCTTTACCAGAACTCTTCCGGCAAGAGAAAGGGGTCTGTCAAGCCAGCTTGAGCAGATCATGCCGCCGTATCTCTCGCAGTTTAACTGGATATACTCCCCTGCTGACTTAACGGCAGGCTGAGATTTAATCTTAAAACTGGGAGAATCGCCGTGAGCTGCCATAATCATAAAGCCCAGAGCATTCTGAGGCAGTTTAAAGGCTATGATGGAAGAACCGTTTCTGCGGGTAAAATACTTTCCGCCCTTGCAGAGGTTCCAGTCCTCTCCCTCAAGAAGCTCGGTGAAGCCTGCATTTTTCAGAATTTCTGCTGCATTTTCCGCAGTATGCCATGCGGTGGGGCTTTCCTCTATAAAATTAAATAACTGCTCGTTTATATTTTCAATCATAATTTTTAACCTCTTTTTATAGCAATGAAAATATTATAACACAGCTTTTCCATGATTGCAAAAAAAGACACAATATAGTATAGTTATAGTAATCTAATTTTACCATGGAGGTATAGATATGAAAGTAAGTGAACTTCCCTACAAGCGTGTAAGTCTGGAAGAAGTAGCGGCCACCATGACCGATGTTATTGACGGAATCAAAAATGCCGACAACACCGCTCAGATTCTTGCCGCCAGAGAAGACTATTTAAAGCTCTATCTGGAATTTTACACCAATTACTCTCTCGCATATATGCGCTACACCATAAATACAGTGGACGAATTTTATGTGGGAGAAAATGATTATTATGATGAGATAATGCCCGCAGTACAGAACTACATGGTTCAGTACGCATCTGCTCTTCTGGATTCTCCTTTCCGTGAGGAACTGGAAAAGGAACTCAGCCCTGTTCTGTTTAAGTCCATGGAGGCTCAGAGAAAGTCCATGGCTCCCAACGTCGTTGAAGACATGGTCGAGGAAAACAAACTGGTCAGCGAATATTCCAAGCTCATGGCAGGTATGGAGTTTGAGTTCAGAGGTGAAAAGCTCCCCCGTCCCATGCTTGCAAAATACTACAAGTCCGACGATAGAGAGACTCGCAAAGAGGCTATGGAAGTTTTGGGTAAAACTCTCATGGCAAACCGTGATGAGCTTGACAGAATTTACGACAGTCTGGTTCATGTCCGTACCCGCATAGCTCAGAAAATGGGTTACAAAAACTTCATTGAACTGGGCTACTACCGCATGGGTAGACTTTGCTATGACCAGAAGGATGTTGAAACCTTCCGCAAGAACGTAGTTGAGGACATTGTGCCTGTGGTTGCCCGTCTGCGCACGGAAAATGCAGAGCGTATGGGCATTGACAAGTTCATGTTCTACGATAATGAAGTGCTTGTTCCCGGCGGTGATCCTGTCCCCTGCGACAAGGAGCACATTTTCTCTGCTGCAAGAGAGATGTACCACGCCATGGGCAAGGAGACCGGCGACTTTATCGACATGATGCTTGATAACGATGCTTTCGACGTTGATTCCAGAAAGAACAAGTGGGGCGGCGGTTACTGCACCGAGTTTCCCAAGTACAAGCAGCCCTTTATCCTTGCAAACTTCAACGGCACCTCCGGCGACGTGGACGTTGTTACCCACGAGGCAGGTCACGCTCTCAACGCCTATCTTATAAGCGATAACCGCTTTGCTCTTGAGCTTCAGTGCGGTGGCATGGAGACTGCTGAAACCCACTCCATGAGCATGGAATTCTTTGCATGGCCCTACATGGACAAGTTCTTCGGTGAAAATGCTCCCAAATATCGCTACATGCACGCTCTGGATGCACTGTCCTTTATTCCTTACGGCACTATGGTTGACGAGTTCCAGCACATAGTCTACGAAAATCCCGACATGACTCCTGCCGAGAGAAACAAGGCATGGGCAGAGCTTGAAAAAAAGTACAGACCTCACATCAGCTTTGAGGGTATGCCCTATCTTGAAGAGGGTACCCGTTGGCAGTACCAGATGCACATTTACGAAAGCCCCTTCTACTACATTGACTACTGCCTTGCTCAGACCGCAGCCTTTAACTTCCTGCTGGCTTCTCAGGACGACTACGATGATGCCTTTAAGCGCTACATTCGTCTCTCCCGTCAGGGCGGTGAGAAGGTCTGGACAGATCTGCTTGAAGAGGCAGGCTTCACCTCTCCCTTCACTGCCGGTGCTTTGAAAGACCTTGCAAAGAGAGTGGAAGCACTTTTAAATAAAATCAGAGTTTAATTTTTAAACCGCATAGAAAAATGGCATTTCCAAACGGAAATGCCATTTTTTATTATTTAATTTTATTCAGTGAACTCGCAGATATAACCGATAGTTCCCTTGTACCACTGGGGATAATCTGCAACAGGATCGTTGCGGCTGTCGTTATATGCCCAGCCATTATTATCCCAGAGCATCAGATAGTCTTCTTTTGCTCCGTCGTAGCTGTCCACGAAAGAGGGTTCATCTCCCTCACCCCAAGGTGCAGGATAGAAATCTACCATCTCGCCGTTTTCCCAAACCAGAGTTTCATTTATTCTGTGGCAGCCAATCCAGACTCTGCCAATACCTGCCTCTTCTGCAAGGTCAATGACCTTTTTAAGCTCTTCCTCGTCGTTTATAACCACAAGGTAGCCGCCCTTTTCTATGCAAAGGTCTCTTGCCTCTGTCCAGCTAACGTCATCTTTAAATATCTCGTATCTGGAGGTTTTGGGTGCAGCAGGTGCCTCAGCATTGGGAGTTTCTGTTTCATTGTCTGGTGTCTCAGCTCCGGGTTCTGCTGTTTCAGGCTCTGTGGCAGAAGATTCAGCAGGTGCAGGAGTTTCGATAGCAGGGCTGTCTGTGGGCATAAGACCGATATCTGAGATTTCAACATCTATGACAGGCAGGTTATCTATCTCGCCTGAATTTTTATTATCATCTTTCCACTGGAAATCGTTGAGCATGGCATTAACAATTATAGCTGTCACAACGATTATAGCACAGATTATAAGCACTGCAACCAGAGAGCGGTTGCGGCTCTTTTTGGCTTTAGCAGCTATCTTCTTTTCCCGCTCCGCACTTACTCCGTACTGAACGGCAGGCTGAATATTCTGCTTTAAAACTACCGGTTCAAGCTCAGGATTTTTGTCCTCGGTGAGAATAGGCACCTGCTGTTTTCTCATTTCGGGTGCTCTTCTCTGCTCCGGCACTCTTCTTGGATCAGGCTGTCGTCTGGGTTCAGCCGGTCTTTTCGGTGCAGGTCTTCTGGGCTTTCTCTTTACAGGCTCATAGACCTTGACCTCTTCCTCATCATTAGCAGGTGCTTCTGCCTTAACAGTCTCCTCAGGCTGTGCAGTAGTTGCTTCAGGCTGTGCAGGAGTTTCCACAGCAGCAGGAACTTCTTCCTCCTCCGGCTCATCCACACCGTTTTCTATAATGTCAACCATTATCCGCTCAATGTCGGACAGGTCATCATCGTTTTTGTTAAACAGGGTCTCTGCACTGGAAGCACCATTCAGGTACAGATTTTTGTCGCAGTTATCAAGCATTATTTTCATCTCTTCCAGATTTTTATATCTGGATTCAGGCTTAAAGCTTGTAGCCTTGCAGATTATTTCAGAAAGTCTTCTGCCGGCAGCTTTAGGTGCGGGGAAATCGTCCCCGTTCATGCGGCGGAGCTGCGGATTTTCGCATTCGGCCTCATAGGGAAGCTTACCTTTATTAAAGGCATAGTACAGCAGCAGACCCAGAGAATAGACGTCTGAAGCCTGAGATTTTTTACCGTTCCAGTAGAGTTCCGGTGCAAGGAAATCCAGCTCCTGTCCTTCCCAATCCCCGCTTTTTGCAGGGCCGATGGCAACTCTGCCCTCAGTGTCCATGCAAATATTATCAGGGTAAATACCGCCTCTATAAGCTCTGGTACCAACCTCGGCCACTACTCTGGAGCAGAGCTTGGAACCAAGCTCGCAAAGCTCCTGCCGATTCATATTCACTATCCCGTTACCCAGAGTTTTTCCAGGCTCAAATTTTATATCTGTCATAGGATTTCCTCCTCATAAGCAGTCTGTCTCTAATGGAATTATGTTAACACACGGAGCAGACTTCGTCAATGCTGCGATAAAAAAGCTTTATTTTTCCATTTTATCAGCTATTCTGTTAAGCTGATCGGCGTAGGAAGAAAGCTCCTTGTTTGATCTGCCCTCCAGCTTTCTGCAAACACGGAGAATTCTCTCGGCAGCAGCAACAAGGCGCTGGAAAACAGCATTCGCCCTTGTGCTTTGAGCTTTCACTTTTTCTATCGGCTTTCCTTTTGTTATTTCTATAAATTCGCCCTTAATTAAATCAAAACTTGTTCCGCTGTACGGAGCAAAAGCTTTGTAACCCAGCTCATCATTTAAGGTTGCGGTAAAGCTGTCGGCAGATTCTGGATCACCGTGGTTTACAAAGACCATTTTGGGCTTTTCTTTAAAGCCAGATATCCAGCGGATAAGTCCAGCCTTGTCTGCGTGGCCGCTGACACCGGGCAGAACGTCTATTGATGCACGGACATTTATATCCTCGTTGAATATTTTAACCTTATCTATGCCGTTAACCAGAATACGGCCCAAAGTACCCTCCGCCTGATAACCGACGAACAGAACTCTGCATTCAGGTCTCCAGAGGTTATGCTTCAAGTGGTGACGAATACGACCTGCATCGCACATACCACTGGCGGAAATTATAACTTTCGGTGTTTTGTCCTCGTTTATTGCAACGGAGTCTGCCTGTGTGACGGAAAGTTCAAGTCCCGGGAATATAATTGGATTTACACCGGAGCGCATAACAGCCTGCATTTCCTCATCAAGAAATTCCGTGTCGCACTGCAAAAATACACTTGTAGCCTCTATTGCAAGAGGGCTATCCACATATACAGGGAAATCTCCGTGACCTTTTACAAGTCCCTTTTCCTTAATTTCTCTTATAAAATACAGCATTTCCTGAGTGCGGCCTACCGCAAATGAGGGTATAATCAGGTTTCCGCCTGCATCCAGAGTTTCCTGTATGCGCTGAGTTAAAGCCGCCACATAGTCAATCCGCTCACTGCTGTGAAGCCTGTCACCGTATGTGGACTCTATCACCAGATATTCTGTATCTTTTACAAACTGAGGATCTCTCAGTATGGGCTGATTCAGGTTACCAACGTCACCGCTGAATGTAATTTTCCTCATCTCGCCGTTTTCATGCATCCAGACCTCTATGGCAGCCGAACCCAGAAGATGGCCTACATCTGTAAGTCTTATGGAAAAGGCTTCGTTTATCTGTATCAGCTCATTATATGAGCATGGTCTCATGCAGCCCAAAAGCCCTTCCGCATCCTCCAAGGTATATAAAGGCTCTACCGGCGGTTCGCCACGGCGCTTTGCCTTGCGGCTTTCCCACTCAGCATCTGACATCTGAATATGGGCGCTGTCACGGAGCATAATGTCACAAAGGGAGCAGGTTGCAGAGCTTGCATATACAACTCCTCTGAAGCCGTTTTTATACAGAAGGGGCAGATTACCGGAGTGGTCAATGTGGGCGTGAGTAAGCAGTACAAAATCAATCTCTTCCGGATTTACAGCCAGCTTCTGATTTACAAAAATATCCTTGCCTTGTTCCATACCGCAGTCCACAAGGCCTTTTTTGTTCCCTGCCTCTATCAGAGTGCAGCTTCCGGTGACTTCATGGGCAGCGCCGTAAAATGTAAGCTTCATAAAATTAACCCCCTTGTATTATTTCTGTTTTAAAGTTATTATTATTTTACACCAGACTTATGAGCTTATCAACAATCCTTAATAAAATTTAATAATTTTCGGAGTAAAGATGGAACACTACCTTTCTTTAAATTCATATCTCAGAGAGCGTTTCGGAGAAAAAATGTATAAACTGGCACTGGACGGCGGCTTTTCCTGCCCCAACAGAGACGGAACTTTAGCAAGCGGCGGCTGTATATTCTGCTCCGGCAGAGGCAGCGGAGATTTTTCCGTACCTGTGGGAAAAGACATTTCCGCCGCCATAGATAAAGCCGTTTCCCTCGTAAAGCACAAAAATTCCGGCGGTTGGATTGCCTATTTTCAAAACTTCACAGGTACTTATGCCCCTATTGAAAGACTGCGTGAGCTGTACACCGCCGCTGTAAACGAGCCTCGCATTTCCGTTCTCTCCATAGGCACCAGACCCGACTGTCTGGGCGATGAGGTTATAGAGCTTTTGGCTGAACTTAATAAAATAAAACCGGTATGGATAGAACTGGGACTTCAAACCATACACCCCCAAACTGCAAGCTATATCCGCCGTGGCTATCCCCTGCCTGTTTTTGACAGCGCAGTTAAAAGGCTGAAAGCTGTGGGTATTGAAGTTATAGTGCACATGATAATAGGTCTGCCCGGTGAGACGGCTGACATGATTCATCAGACCGCCGAATATATAGGCCGTTCAGGGGCAGACGGTGTAAAATTTCAGCTTCTTCATATTTTAGAGGGTACAGACTTAGCTAAAGACTACAAAGCCGGAAAATTTAAGGCGTTGGAGCTGCCGGAATACATAGAACTGCTTGAGGGCTGCATACGGCGAATTCCGCCCGCAATGGTGGTGCATCGGCTCACAGGAGACGGAGCTAAAAAAGAACTGATTGCTCCCCTTTGGAGCGGCAACAAAAAGATGGTATTAAATTCTATAAATCAGGCTTTCGACAGAGACAATCTTATTCAAGGTGAATTATTATAAAAAAATACTCTTTCACAAAATTTGTGAAAGAGTAATTTTTTTACATATCAAACAGGCTTATCTGGCTTGAATCAGGCATATCACCCAGAGCACCCATTTTTTTCAGCTGTTCAAAATGGGTCTGACCCACCTTGGGACAGGCTCGGCTGAGTTCCTGAATAGAAATGAATTTCTTATTCAGTTCCTTAACCCTGCCCAAATCCTCGGCAGCAGTTTCACCAAGGCCTGCTATTGATACAAAAGGCGGTCTTATACGTCCGTCATCTGTGAGCAGGAACTTTTTGGCATCTGACTGATAAAGGTCTATGGGTGCAAACTCAAAGCCTCGCATATTAAATTCATACACTGCCTCCATAGTGGTAAGCAGACCTTCTTCGTTTGCGGTGAGGTCATGGCGGCGGTGCATTTCGTTTATCTTTCTGCGCACGGAATCAGCTCCGCCTGTCATCATTTCAGCGTCAAAGCCGCCTTTCTGACTACGGCGGTAGAAATATGCGCTGTAAAATGCCAGCGGCTCATGTACCTTGAACCATGCAATACGGAAAGCCATCATAACGTAAGCAACTGCATGAGCTTTCGGGAACAGGTATGCAATCTTACGGCATGACTCTATATACCACTCGGGAACGCCCAGTGAGCGCATCTGCTCTTCCGCATCGTCGGGGAAGCTGCCGGTCTTTTTAACCTTACCTTTTCGCACAGCCTCCATGGTCTTAAATGCCAGTGAGGGCTGAATACCTTTAGAAATAAGGTAGAGCATAATGTCGTCTCGACAGGCGACGGTCTCTTTAACGGTAGCAATGCCGTTAACGATAAGGTCGTGGATATTTCCCGCCCACACGTCAGTACCGTGAGAGAAGCCGGACAGTCTGACCAGAGTATCGAATTGCTTGGGCTGAGTATCAACAAGCATCTGACGGGTAAAGTTTGTACCAAACTCAGGAACGCCGATAGTTCCTGTTTTACCTATTATGGGGTCATCCTCAGGCAGTCCCAGAATTGCAGGGCTTGTAAACATGGCCATAGTATCAGGGTCGGAGAGAGAAATCTTCTGTGCATCAACTCCGGTCATATCCTCCATCATGCGTATCATGGTGGGGTCATCGTGACCCAGTTCATCAAGCTTCAGCAGGTTAGATTCCATGCAGTGATATTCAAAATGTGTGGTTATAATATCGCTGTCAGGGTCGTCTGCCGGATGCTGAACAGGACAGAAGTCCGTAACATCCATATCCTGAGGAATAACAACAAGACCGCCGGGGTGCTGACCTGTGGTACGTTTAATACCTACAAGTCCCTGAGCAAGTCTGTTTTCCTCTGCCTTGGTGGCTGTTATGTTTCGCTCTTCAAGGTACTTTTTAACATAGCCGTAGGCTGTCTTTTCAGCCAGTGTGCCTATGGTTCCTGCTCTGAAAACGTGGTCAGAACCGAAAAGCACCTCAGTATATTTATGAGCTTTACCCTGATACTCACCGGAGAAGTTAAGGTCTATATCAGGGGTTTTTTCGTTACCGGGGAAGCCAAGGAAGGTCTCGAAAGGAATATCAAAGCCTTCTCTGTTCATTTTAGTTCCACAGTTCGGACATTCCTTTTCCGGCATATCAGCGCCGCAGCCGTAATCCTTGCCTGAATCAAAATCAGAATACTGGCAATTAGGGCAGACGTAGTGGGGCGGCAGAGAGTTAACCTCCGTTATATCCGACATATACGCAACCATAGAGGAACCGACACTGCCTCGGCTGCCGACCAAATAGCCATGCTCAAGAGAGTTTTTAACAAGCTTCTGCGCACTCATGTAAATAACATCATAGTTATGGTCAAGAATTGTGTTCAGCTCAACGTCCACTCGATCCTGAACTATCTTCGGTGGGTTCTCGCCGTAGATACGGTGCATCTTGCTGTAAACAAGGTCTTTAAGGTCACGGGCTGAGTTCTCAATTTTAGGTGGGAACAGTCCCTTTGGCAGAAGCTCGATTTCGTCAATCTGGTCGGCGATGGCTCTGGTGTTGGTAACAACAACTTCCTTTGCCACATCCTCACCCAGATACATGAATTCTGCCAGCATTTCTTCCGTATTTCTGAAGAATATTGGACAGCCTCTGTCTGCGTCTGAGAATTTCTTGGCAGCCTGCAAAATCTTTCTGTACTGCTCGTCCTCTGCATCAAGGAAATGCACGTCTGAGGCAGCAATAACAGGCTTATTAAGCTCTCGGCCTAAATTCAGAATTGTTTTATTGTACTCCTGCAAAACAGATACATCGCTGACAACACCGTTATCCACCAGAAATCCGTTATTGCATATAGGCTGAATTTCCAGATAGTCGTAGAAAGAAGCTATCTCTTTCAGTTCTTCATGGCTTGCGCCTTTCATAACAGCGCCGTACAACTCGCCCATACCGCAGGCAGAACCAACCAGAAGTCCCTCCCTGTGCTGGAGCAAAAGGCTCTTGGGAATAGTGGGGCTTCGGTGGAAGTATTTAAGGTATGACTGGGAAACCATCTCGTAAAGGTTTTTTAGGCCCACCTTATTTTTCACAAGGAATACCATGTGGTAGGACTTTGCCACGTCGGTTCGTCTCAGTGAGTGGTAGACAGTCTCAATATCATCAATGGTCTTTGCGCCCTGCTGCTGAAGCATAGGCAGGAACTTACCCATTATTCTTGCAACCACTATGGCATCGTCTGTTGCTCTGTGGTGATTGAATTTAGGCAATTTCAGGTGATTTGAGACAGTATCCAGCTTAAAGCGTTTCAAATCCTGGCAGAGAGCCTGAGAAAGAGCCAGAGTATCAAGGAATATAGGCAGGAAACGAAGTCCGTTTCTCTTAGCCGCCGCCGTCATAAAGCCTACATCAAAATGGGCATTATGGGCGATTATTGGTCTGTCACCCACAAACTCCATGAACATCTCCATTGCCTCTTTTTCAGAGGGTGCGCCCTTAACGTCAGAGTCCTTTATACCGGTAAGCTCGGTAATATCTGCAGGAATATGGCGTTCAGGGTCAACGAAGGTGTTAAACGTCTCCTTCATCTCGCTGCCGGAGAATATGACAGCGCCTATTTCTGTCATTCTGTCGTTTTCAGCATTAAGACCTGTGGTTTCAATATCGAATGCCACAAACTCGGTATCAAGAGGAAGCTTGCTCTTTCCGATAACGGCGGAGTTACCATCCATATCGTTTACGAAGTAGCCCTCCATACCGTAGATAATCTTAACGCCGTACTTTTTTCCTGCTTTCCACATATCGGGGAAAGCCTGACACACGCCGTGGTCTGTAACGGCTATTGCAGGCATACCCCAGTAGGAAGCACGCTTTACTATTGCCTCGGGATCAGTAAGCGCATCAAGAGCTGAAAAACGGGTATGCATATGCAGTTCTACACGCTTTTCAGGAGCATTATCGGGACGAATGTATTTTTTGCCCCTCATTATGTTTCTGGGTTCCAATACCATATCGTCATCATATTTTGAATATATAACTTCTCCCTGAACTATCAAATGGTCTCCGGGAGCAATTTTGCTTATGATTGCCTGATCATCGTCTGAGCGGAGATACTTTGAAACCTTTATGGAGTTTGTCCTGTCGGTAATATCAAAGTTCAGCACCGCACCGCCACGCTTTGCCAAAGTTCGGCTCTGCTCAACAACGACGTCGCCCTCAACAGTCACTTTACCTGACTCAAGGCTCAGTGTACTCATAGGCACAGGTCTCTGCTTTATACCTCTTCCGTAGAGCACATCACCCTTTGGAGCACCCTCCGGTGCTTTATGGTTAGACCCGCTCATGGCGGAAGTTGAAGCGTATTTCGGTCTGGGATAATCCGGCACAAGTCCCACGCCTTTTAAAGCGTAGTCCTTTTTAAGTCTTTCACTTAGAGTAGAAATTTCCACCGGTGAGGGCATGGAAGCAAAAGAGGCGCAAACCGTCATGGTAAGCTCTCCCTCATCTATCTGCACGTCCGTTACAGTAGCTTTGCTGAGACCTCCTGCGAAGTTCTCCAAATCCTCACAGCCGGGAAACATAGTGAGAAAAAGGGTATGGTCGCTCATTTAATGTCGTCCTTTTCTATAAGTTCCACCAGTGCATCACAGAGCTGTTCATAAGGATATGTACCTACTACCTGTCCTTTTTTAAAGAGCAGTCCCTTGTCTTTGCCGCCTGCAACGCCGTAATCAGCTTCTCTTGCCTCGCCGGGGCCGTTAACAACGCAGCCCATAACGGCAACGGTTATGTCTCTTGGCATATCCTTAACCTGCTGCTCAACCTTATTTGCAAGACCTATAAGGTCAATTTCGGTTCTGCCGCAGGTGGGGCATGAAACAAGCTTTACGCCGCCCTGTCTGATTCCGGCAGCTTTCAGGATTGCAATACCTGCGCTGACTTCCTTAACAGGGTCAGCTGTAAGTGACACTCTTATGGTATTTCCTATTCCCTCGCTTAAAAGGGTTCCTATACCGACAGCTGACTGGATAGTTCCGTTCCACTCTGTTCCGGTCTCGGTAACACCAAGATGGAGAGGATAAGGGAACACCTCAGATGCAAGACGGTAGGCAGCTATTGTAAGAGGAACTGAGGAGGATTTAAGAGAAAGGCAAATATCCTCAAAGCCGTACTTTTCAAGCAGCGCAACATGGCCTTTTGCGCTCTCTACAAGAGCCTCCGGACAGGGGTGTCCGTACTTTTCTATAAGCCGCTTTTCCAGACTTCCGCCGTTAACGCCAATGCGGATAGGAATGTGACGCTTTTTGCACTCCGCGGCAACGGCTTTAACGTTTTCCTCACCGCCTATATTGCCGGGGTTAATTCTAATTTTATCTATACCTCTCTGAGCTACTTCAAGAGCCAGACGGTAATCAAAGTGGATATCCGCAACCAGAGGCATATCCACTCTTTCCTTAATTTCAGATATGGCCTGAGCCGCTCTCATGTCGGGTATTGCAAGGCGCACGATTTCGCAGCCTGCCGCTCTGAATTCTTTTATCTGATTAACTGTTGCTTCAACGTCCCATGTTTTGGTGTTGCACATGGACTGAACAGTAACGGGAGAGCCGCCTCCGATGGAGACGCCTCCCACGTTTATTTTTCTTGTATTATCTCTTCTGTTTGTCATTTCATTACCAGCCTCACTATGTCGTTAAACATTACAAATGCCATAAGTGCCAGCAGCAATATCATGCCGGTAGCATGGATATATCCCTCGTATTTGGGATCCAGTTTCTTTCTTGTAATTTTCTCGATTATGAGAGTTATGATAAGCAAAAATACTCTACCGCCGTCAAGTGCGGGGATAGGCAGCATGTTCATAATTGCAAGGTTTACGGCGATAAATGCGCCGAAATACAGGATATTAAAGATAGCATCACCTATTGTGGGAGCCTGCTGGCCTGTTTCTGTCATAATGTCAACTATACCCACAGGTCCTGCCATATCCTTAAAGCTCACCTGACCTGTAACCAACTGCTCAAGCCCCATCCAGACCATGCGACCGAATTCCATGGTAGTGTTCCATGTATGGCGGAGCTTATTTCCCAGTGTGGGTTCATCCACACCGAAAATGAAGCCGTACATTTTGTTTTTCTGTCCCTCATACTGGATCGGCTTCAATTCAAAATCATTTAATTCAACTTTTTTCCCGTCTCTTATAACCACAATGTCATAAGTTCCGTCCCCTTGTGCGAGAAAATCGGAAATGTCGTAAAACTGGTAAATCCTATGGCCGTCAATTTTATGAATTCTGTCTCCCGCCTGAAGAGCATTTTCTCCCTCATAGGGGCAGTTATCCATAAAGTTTTCCACCACAGGCGCTCTGAACCCCTGGGCAGAGAAAAACAGCATAAAGATTATCACAAAACCAAGCACGAAGTTCATAAATGAGCCTGCTATCAGAATAAGAAACTTCTTCCAGGCTGCCTGATTTATAAAAGCTCTGGGGTCGTCAGATGCCTCATCTTCGCCTTCCATAGCGCAAAAGCCTCCTATTGGAATGGCTCTGAGAGAATACTGAGTTTCTCCTTTCTGCCTTTTAAACAAGACAGGACCCATACCGATGGAGAATTCCTCCACCTTAACTCCGCAGAGTTTAGCCATGCTGAAATGACCGAACTCATGGATAGCTATAAGTATGCCAAAGAATAAAATTGCCAGTAATACATATAAAACGCTCATAAATTAAATCTCCATTGGGGTAAAAGTGCTTAAATTATGCATTCTCAATACTTTAAAATTCTGAGAAATGCCTTTCTTTCATCGCCGACTCTCCTGCTCTCCACAGCCTTCTGAATGGCCTTGTTGTGAACAAAAGGCTGAAGCATTCGCTCGGCAAAGTAGGGTAAAACACTGTCATATTGCTTTGCAAGTGCTTTAAGCTGGGGAGTTCTTACGCCTATTATTCGTCTATTATCTATATTAGGCACAAGCGGGCTGAAAAATTCCTTATATTTTTCATCACTCAATGAAAAGAGAGTTTTTTGCAGCTCTGTCATGGGTTTTTAACTCCACCGAAACGTCTGTCCCGGCTTCTGTACACCTCTATGGCCTTGTCAAGGTCTTTAGGAGTGAAGTCCGGCCAGAGGGTGTCGGTGTAGTAAAACTCGGAATATGCGCACTGCCAGAGCAGGAAGTTAGAAATTCTCTGCTCTCCGCCCGGTCTTATGAGAAGATCAGGGTCGGGAATACCGGCGGAATAGAGATATGATGAGAAAACCTCCTCTGTAAGCTCTCCGTCAGCCTTACCATCGGTCACATCCTGAGCCCAGCGCTGCGCGGCTCTTATTATCTCGTCTCTGCCACCGTAATTGAGGCAGATATTGGCCTGAAATCCATCATTGTATTGTGCGGAAATGCTCTCTGCCTTATCCACAAGTTCTCTGAGATTGGGGCTGAGAGCTGAGACATCACCCATAATTTTAAGTCTGATATGCTCTTTTGCCATTGTGTCTATGGCCTCGTGGAGATACTTTCCCAGAAGCTTCATAATTGCGCCAACCTCTTCCTGAGGGCGTTTCCAGTTTTCGGTGGAAAAGGCGTAAACCGTCAAATATTCAACGCCTATGTTCTTACAATATGTAGCTATACGTCTGAAATTTTCAGAACCTTCTACATGACCTGCCGTTCTCGGCAGACCCCGCTTCTTTGCCCATCGACCATTGCCATCCAGTATAATGGCAATATGGCGGGGGAGACCGGTAGGCTCCCCCGCCGCATTCTTTTTAGAAAAAATAGCAGCCATTATATCTCCGTAAGCTCTTTTTCTTTAGCGTCGGTGATTTTATCAATGGACTTTATATAATCATCGGTCATCTTCTGTATTTCTTTCTCAATATCCTTGTAGTCGTCCTCTGTTATCTCAGAGTTTTTCTGCTGCTTTTTGAACTTATCAATAGCATCTCTGCGGATATTGCGGATAGTGACCTTGCACTCCTCGCCGTACTTCTTTGTCTGCTTTACCAGCTCTTTACGGCGCTCTTCGGTGAGAGGAGGGAAGATAAGGCGTATAGCTCTGCCGTCGTTCTGGGGATTGATGCCCAGATCAGAAACAATGATTGCCTTTTCAACGCCCTTTAAAACTGAGTTATCCCAAGGCTGAATGAGAAGGGAGCGAGGGTCGGGAGAGGAAACGGTTGCCAGCTGCTGAACCGGAGTGGGGGTTCCGTAGTAGTCAACTCTCAGCTGGTCAAGGACAGAGGGGTTTGCCCGTCCTGCCCGAATGGTTGAAAGGTGTTCCTCAAGGGCTTCGCTGCTTTTCTTCATTCTGTTTTCAAATTCTTTGTAATCAGACATGGTAAATACCTCCGTTAAATATAATTATGTACCGATTAAATTACAGTTGTACCAATCTTTTCTCCGCCGAGGACCCGCTTCATATTTTCGGGGTCTGCCAGAGCAAAAACAATTACAGGGATGTTGTTATCCATTGCAAGGCTTGTAGCAGTTGTATCCATAACTGCTAGGTGTCTTGAAAGTACCTCGTCATAGCTGATAGTGTCAAACTTCACGGCCTCAGAGTTTACTCTGGGGTCGTCGCTGTATACGCCGTCAATGTTTTTAGCCAGCAGTATAGCATCTGCGTGAATTTCAGCAGCTCTCAGCACAGCTGCGGTATCGGTGGAGAAGAAGGGAGCACCCGTGCCGCAGGCAAAGAGAACTACACTTCCCTTTTCCATATACTCTATGCTCTTACGGGTATCATAACGCTCGCCTACACCCTGAATATCCACAGCAGTCATAACCCTTGCGTCAACTCCCTGCTGCTTTAAAACATCAGCCACTGCAAGGCAGTTCATAGCAGTGGCAAGCATACCCATACGGTCGGCGCTGACACGCTCAACCTTACCTGCGCCGTCCTTAACACCACGCCAGAAGTTACCGCCGCCGATGACGATACCTACCTGTGCGCCCATATTTACACAGTCTCTCACCTTTTCGCAAACCTGGGAGACAAAATCAAAATCAAAGCCTGTTTTCTTTTCAGCGGCAAGAGCTTCGCCGCTTATTTTTATAAGCACACGCTTATATACGCTTTTCATCTTTACCCTCTCCTTAAATATACTTATTTATTGTTCAGATAATTTTACCACAGCCGTGGCAGTTTGACAATTCCTAATTGACAAATTGTGCGCTCACTGTGGGTTACAATAGTCCCATGGAAATTATCTACATAGACTCACTGTTTTTTATTAACCTAATTACCGATTATCTATTGTGCCTTTGTGCCGGCAGGATATGCGGCTTAAAGCTTAAACGACTGCGCTATCTTTTCGCCGCTCTTTTGGGGGCTGCATACTCCGTGGCGGTTTTTCTGCCGAAAACGGCCTTTCTCGCCTCCCCTGTTATGAAGCTTGCCGCAGGACTTTCAATGGCTTTAGTCGCTTATGCAGGAGAAAAAAATCCCTTTCGCTGTGCCTTTGTATTTCTTGCCGTGTCAGCCGCTTTCGGCGGAGCGCTCTGGGCGCTTGGTATTTCAGACAGTTTCGGCAGATACAAGCGCATATCCACAAAGCTTCTTTTAAGCTCTTTTACCATCTGTTACAGCCTCGGGATACTGATATTCCGTTGCAGAGCAAAAAATATGGATAGGCGCAGAGTGGAGGTGAAACTCAGCTTTATGGGAAAAGACGCCGAATTCATGGCTCTTTTAGATACCGGAAATTCCCTCTCTGACCCGCTCACAGGTGCAGCTGTAATGGTAGTGTCACCTCATGCACTCAAAAACATTCTGGGAGAAAACACCGCCTGTTTTGAGGAACTCAGTCCTGTTGAAATTATAGAATTTTCCCAGAATTTATCTGAGCTAAAAGGAAAGTTTCGCCTTATCCCATTTACTGCTTTAAGCGGCAGCGGTACTCTGCCGGTATTTCGTCCCGAAAGTCTCATTATAGACGGGAAAGAGAACAATGAGCTTTTGGTGGCAGTATCTAAAAGTGCATCTGGCGACGGCTTTGAGGCACTGATTTAAGAAATTCAGCTTTTTAAGGAGGCTTATACATAATGCTTTGCAAACCGCAAATAATGTTTTTAAAAGAACAGATACTGGAAATTTTTGGCCTTAATCCGCCATCGGTTTTTTACATTGGGGGCAACGACAGTCTGCCCCCACCTTTAAAACGGGAAGAGGAAGAAAAGGCTCTGGAAGCTTTGGCAAACGGAGATGACGATGCAAGACAGCTTTTAATTGAGCACAATTTGAGACTGGTTGTGTATATCTCAAAGCGCTTTGAAAATACAGGGGTAAACATTGAGGATCTTATATCTATCGGCACTATCGGCCTTATAAAGGCGGTTAACACCTTCAAGCCGGGGCGGAAAATAAAGCTTGCCACTTACGCCTCCCGCTGTATAGAAAACGAAATTCTGATGTATCTTAGAAAAATTTCCTCTCAGCGCAGCGAGGTGAGCTTCGACGAGCCTTTAAACACCGACTGGGACGGAAACGAACTGCTATTATCCGATATTCTGGGTACAGACGAGGACGAAGTATCCCGTCCCTTAGAGGATGACGCAGAGAAAATAATGCTCATGGAGTCCATCGACACTCTCAACCGCAGGGAAAAAGAAATCATTCTCATGCGCTTCGGTCTGCCCACCGGTAGAGAGTATACCCAGAAGGAGGTGGCGGATATAATGGGCATATCTCAAAGCTATATAAGCAGACTTGAAAAGCGGATAATAAGCAGGTTAAAAAAGGAAATGCTTAAACGTATGCAGGTGTAGAATTATCTTGTCAAAATGCCCGCTTTCATTTATAATAATATTGGTATACAAAGATTAGGGGTTGACATTTTGGATATTTTTGACCTGATAGGGCCTATAATGGTTGGGCCTTCCAGCTCCCACACAGCAGGAGCTGTCCGTATCGGCCTTGCGGCCAGAACGCTTTTGGGTGAAACTCCCACAGATGCAAAAATTTATCTTCACGGTTCCTTTGCCGCTACCGGTCGTGGCCACGGTACCGACACTGCTATTATAGCCGGACTTTTAGGTATGGCACCTAATGACGAGAGAATTCCCGACAGTTTCGACGTTGCAATGGAACAGGGACTTAAATTCAGCTTCGGAGAGAAAAATCTCAGAAACGCCCACCCTAACTCCGCTCTCATTGAGCTTAAAGGCAAAAGCGGAAATAAAATCTCCATGATTGCCGCTTCAATCGGCGGTGGAAGAATTCAGGTGCGCAATCTCAACGGTACCTCTCTCTGCTTCTCTGCCGAACAGCCTACTTTAATTGTCAGAAACTCTGACCAGCCCGGAAGTGTTGCAGACGTTTCAAGAGCGCTTGCAGAGTTGGGTATAAATATTGCAACTTTCCAGGTGAGCCGTGATTCCAGAGGCGGCGAGGCTATAATGGTTATTGAGTGCGACGACACTGTAAAACCTGAAACCATAGAAAAAATACGGCAGACTCCGGGAATTTTAAGTGCCGCATTTGTTGACACTAACCGGGAGGTAGAAAACTAATGGCTATATTTGATTCTGTGGCGGATCTTATCGCCTACTGCAAAGAAGAATCCGAGTCTCTCTGGGAGACTGTTATGCGTTCATCTGCAAGAGAAAGCGGAATAAGTGAAGAAGAATCATGGAGCAGAATGGCTCTGCGCCTTCACGCAATGCGTGAGGCTGACAAAAGCTACGATCCATCTCAGCGTTCACGCAGCGGTCTTACCGGCGGCGACGGTGAGAAAATGAGACGGTATTACGAGAGCGGTCAGTCAATGGGCGGCGAATTCATCGGTCGTATCATGGCAGGTGCTCTGAGAATGGGCGAATGTAACGCCTGTATGCACTGCATTGTTGCAGCACCTACCGCAGGTTCCTGCGGTGTTATTCCTGCTGTGTTACTGCCTTATGCAGATAAATACAGTGTTCCCGATGATGAGCTTATAAAAGCTCTCTATGTAACCGCAGGCTTCGGTGCTATCATTGCCACAAGAGCTTCCATTTCCGGAGCTGAAGCAGGCTGTCAGGCTGAGGTGGGCAGTGCCGCCGCAATGGCTGCCGCCGCTCTGGTATTTCTCCACGGTGGAGATGAGGAGCAGATGGCAAATGCCTGTGCCATTGCCTTAAAAAATATGATGGGTCTTATTTGCGACCCTGTGGCAGGACTGGTGGAGGTTCCCTGCATAAAGCGTAATGTTGCCGGAGCAATGAACGCATTTTCAGCCGCCGAGCTTGCTCTTGCCGGAATTACTTCCCGTATTCCCGTGGATGAGGTTATAGATGCCATGCAGATAGTTGGAGAAATGATGCCCGGTGTTGTCCGTGAGACAGGTCTGGGCGGCGTTGCGGCAACTCCCACAGCGGTAAAATTCAAGGAAGAATTCTTCGGCTGATATTATTTAAAACAAAAAGCAGTATCAGGGCTCAAGGCCTCGATACTGCTTTTTTATTCTAAATCAATCGTTTACCAGATTTACAACCCATTTTCTCTTCTTAACGAGCACATAACCGATAAAGCACTTAATAAAGTCAAGGCCGTTTACGATTATATACATGGAGAGAATGCTGAGAGATGTGAAGCGGGAAAGTATAAATGCAGCAGGTATCCCCACAGTCCACACAAAGACACAGTCAAATATAAAAGTTATTACCGTCTTACCGCCCGAACGCAGAGTGAAGTAGCAGGCATTTCGGAAAGAGAACATAGGCAGCAGAATTGCAGTAACAATCAAAAGCTCCTCTGCTATCTTCTTTACGTTGTCGGTGGTGTTGTACATCTGCGGTATATATGGAGAGAGCAACGCCATTACAATGCCTATAATTACGCATATAAACACGGAGAACGCAATGAGCTTTCTGTCCTCGTCCACTGCCCGCTCTACTTCTCCCGCTCCCAGAAGTGCGCCTACCATAATAGAAACCGTAGTTCCCATTGCGTACAGAGCACAGAAGAAAAGCTCTGAAACGGTGGTGGCTATATTAACTGCCGATACAACCTCAAGACCTCTCATGGAGTAGCACTGGTTCAAAACTGCCATGCCGGAAGACCACAGAATCTCATTGAGAAGCAAAGGTGTACCCTTTATAGCTATATTCTTTAAAAGGGCTTTAGGAACTTTCAGGCTTGAATATGCTCCTACAATATAGCGGCAGCGTTCCTTGTGCTTATGTGTCCAAGCAATTACAATGAAACACTCCACAAATCTTGCAAGTACCGTTGCAATAGCTGCACCCTTAACGCCCATTACAGGTGCGCCGAACTTACCAAAAATCAGAATGTAGTTAAATATCAGGTTAACAAATACCGCCACAATACCTGCCTTCATAGGCAGCATGGTTTCTCCTGTTTCACGGAGGGTACTTGCATATATCTGAATTACCGCAAAGGGAACTATCTGCCACAGCATTACATGGAGATAATCCATACCGTAGCGGAGAGTATTATCAAGATTAAGGTCTCCGCCGCCCTCGTGGAGAAAAAGTTTTATAAGCTGCTCTCCCCCACCTATAAAGGCCGCTAAAAATGCAACCACAGACACAAGAGCTATATATATTTTAATACGGAATGTATCCTGAACGCCCTTATTATCGCTTTTACCGTAATACTGAACAGTAAAAATACCTGCCCCTGCAAGACCGCCGAAGATGCACATATTGAAAACAAAAAACAGCTGGTTGACTATGGCAACACCTGACATGGGTTCTGTTCCAATCTGACCCACCATTACATTATCCAAAAGGCTCACAAAGTTTGTAATAACATTTTGAATAAGAACAGGTGTCATTACAGCAAAAAGTCGTCTGTAAAAGGCCTTATCTCCAACTAAATTTTTTATTTTCATTCTGCACCTCCATAAAAATAGACCAAAATATTATACACGTCTTTACTGCAAAAAGCAAGCAGATTCAACAAAAAATTCCTCCGATAATAAATACCGGAGGAATTTCTGCTTGTTTTATTTTTTACTCTTCATCTTTTCTGAAAAGGTCTAAAAATCTATCAACAAGCAGTGCAAAACCTGTGGGTTCTGCCTCTATTTCAGCTTCTGTCTCCTCTGTTTCGGGGAGCTCTATGCCCTGAGTAGAAAATACGAACTGTACTGCGCTCACATTTTCGTTTTTATCAGACAAAAAGCTGTGGGGAACAAACTCACCGTCACCGGGATTGAGCATACTGTCCACTTCACCGGGTATGGCGCTTGTGCCGTTATTGAGCTGGCTTGTGCCGCCCGCCAGAGCTTCAGTACCGCCTGCCAGTGAGCGGCTGGCCTCTGCCAGAGCATCAACGCCGCCTGTATACTGGACAAGCCCGTCATGGAACATCTGGTAGCTGTCTCCCAGACTTGCAAGCTGCTGAAGCTGTGCGCTTATATCGCTGCTCACATCTCCGCCGCCTTCGGAATTTATTAGCTCTTCCAGAGATGCGGCGGCCGTTCTTATCTGTCCTGCCTGAGCACGAATTAGCTCAGATGCCACGGTCAGACCGCTTGAGACCTGATTAACAGCATCACGGCTTGCATCCCAGCCTGCTTTGGCAGCCAGTGCCTGATTTGAATTATTTATAAGGCTTTGCAGTGCAGCATTATCGGGGTTTGCCTCTATAAGTGCATTTATCTGCCCCTCGTCAACATAGGTAACGCCATCTAAAGGTGTACCTACCTGACCTACAAAAGCATCAATGCCGCTCTTCATGCCATCCACAGTACCTGCCGCAGAATCAAGACCGTCAGCAACAGCATAAAGAGCCTGTGGCAGAAGAGCAATATTACTCAGGTCAATGTCTCCGCCGATCTGTCCGATACAGCCTGCAATCTTGCTTATTTTCTTCATGCCCTCAAGTATCAAAGCAGATCCGCTTCTAAGACTTTCAGAACCGGCTGAGAGCTGATTTAATCCATCGGAAAACTGGCTCATTCCGGAACTGAGCTGCCATGCGCCGTCATTAAGAGTGGAAACACCGTAGCTTAACTGCTGTAAGCCGTTGGTCAGTTCGTCCATGCTCTCGTCGTTGAGCATATCCGCCATAGACAGAGGAACTGCCGCTATACTCATCCCGCCCATAGAAAATTCCTGTACATCGGCTGAAACAGTAAATTCGGATTCAGTTCCCGGCATAGACATAAAGTTTATCATTTTGTTTGCGCCGGCATTTGCCATTGTAGCGCCCTCGGCTACAATATTTTTGCATTTTTCGGAGTTCAGGCTCAATGAAATCTGAGCCAGATAGTTGTCAAAGTAGGAAGCGTCTGCATTCTCGTTTTTCTTTATATCTATCTTAATTTCCAGATGCCCGCTTTTACCGCCAAGCTCTTCTGGTGCAACTTTCTCGCCGTCCATGTAGTATTCTATACTTATAATCCACGGAGTTTCAGCGGAATTAAGCTCGCCTCTGAAATACATTCTGCCCTTGGGAAGCTCCAGTTCTACGCCACCGTCGGAAAAATCAAGTTCTTTGGTATCGCTTAAATTCAGAACCTCGCTGAAATCGCCGTAGTAAGTAAGGCTTGTGTCCTCCTGAGCATCTATTATTACAACGGGAACCAGCTTTTCGGTTTTTCCGTCTGCACCCAGAATACCGTATACCACTTCTTCGGCTTTATAGCCGCTTCCGCCCTCTGCCGCTTCGGTCACGCTTTCCGATTCGGCCTCGCCCTCAGCGAGGGCATAGGCCGGCAATAGTGAGAATGCCAGAAGTGCCACCAATAAAAGGGAAATTATTTTTTTCATATCGTTTAAGCCTCCCCGGATTTTCTTTCTTTTTTAGCTTTCTTCTCCCTCTCTTTTATGAGAAAAGGAGTTTTCGTAAGTTTTGCCGTAACCCTGTCAAGCAAAATCAGCAGTGCAGGCAGTGCCAGAAGTACCAAGGCCATTGACAAAAGTGTACCTCTGAAAAGCAGCAGACCCAATTCCTTAACTACCTCCATCGATGAGGTCATCTTCAAACTCAGACCTGCAGCAGAGAGAATAAGTCCACTGGTTATAATGGAAATTATATTGTCGTTTATAGTGCCTTTCACAGCATCTACGCTGTACATTCCCCGTCTGCGCACCACATAACCGTCAGTCAACAGAATTGCATAGTCAATGGTTGCTCCGAGCTGTACCGTATTTATTACAAGATATCCCAGATATACAAGGGGTGTATTTGTGAAATAAGGTGTGGAAAGGTTAATCCAGATTGCAGACTCTATAACAAATATAAGTATTACAGGCAATGTAAGGGATTTGAAAGAAATCAGCAGGGTCAGGAATATAAAGACAATAGCAAGACCGTTTACAAGGTTTGTATCTCCCTGAACTACATATTTCATGTCATAAAGGTTTGCACTCATACCGCAGGAATAATTTTCCTCGTAGTATTCAGACGCAACCGCTCTCACATCTCGCACCACCTCGAAAGCGTGGCCGCCCTCTTCGCCGGTGTCGGTATTTATAATAATTCTGGAATAATTGTCAGAATAGAAGTTTTTAACTATATCCTCGCTGAGAAATTCCGTGGGTATGCTGCTGCCCACCGTGCTTGCATAAGACAAAACCGCCGTCACATGGGGTATTTCCTGTAACTTGGCGCACATCTGCGCCTCTCGGCCTATATCGCCTTTCGGAACAAGCAGTACAATCTGTGTATTCTCTCCGAACTTCTCATTTATTTTTACTGTGTCCTTGCCGTAACGGCTTTCAGGTGCAGGCGCTCCGTTTCCGTAGAAGAAATCGGAACGACTCTGAGCCATAAAGCAGGGTACTACCAGGAGTGCTACCAGTATCAAAGCCGGAATTCTGATTTTTATGAACACATTACCAAGCTTTTTAATTTCGGGAATTATACGCTTATGAGTGGTCTTATCCAGAAGCTTTACACAGCAGAGGGTAAGTGCAGGCAGGAACACAACGGCTGAAATGTAGCTCAGTGCTACGCCCTTAACAAGGTTCATACCCAGGTCACTGCCTATGCCGAAGCGCATAAACACCAGAGCAAGGAAGCCCAGAACTGTTGTAGCAGCAGAGGCAGCAATGGAAACAAATGATTCTTTAATTGCCAGCTGCATGGCAAGCTTTACGTCCTTTTCAGTCTTTCTGAAACGCTCAAAACTACTGAGCAGGAAGATTGCATAGTCCAGAGAAACTGCAAGCTGTAATATTGGGCTTACGGACTGGGTGATATATGAGATACTGCCGAAAATGGCATTTGTACCCATATTTATTATGACTGCCACACCTATGGTACACAGGAAAAGCAGAGGTGAAATCCATGAGTTTGTGGTAAGAAGAAGCACGATTATTATAATCGGCAGCAGTATGGAGGCGGCTCCTATAACCTCAGTTAAAAGCTGATTTCTTGAGTAGGCAATGTTTGCAGCCATTCCGGTTATACCGCCATCTTCACCAATTATCTTATATATGGCGTTTGTGGCCTTTACTTCCATGTCAGGCTCTATAACCACGTCAAAAATTGCAGTGGAGTCCTTATAATACTGGTTCAGTAAGGACTTATCCAGCATTTCCTCCGGAGTTTTTATATCCGCCATGTCATCAAGCCACATAACTTCCATAACACCCGGCGCATCGGCAATTTTTTGCTTGACTTCCGCCGCTTCCGTTATGGTAAGATCCGGCATCATAACCCTTGCGTTAGGAACTGCCGAGGAGAATTCCTCTGTCATCAGATTTAACGCTACCGTGGACTGTGCATCCTCCGGCAGGTATTGGGTCATGTCGTAATTTACTTTTACGGTTAAAAATAAGCCCACACATATAAGGCTTAAAACCACGAACACTGTTACAATAAATTTTGCGTGTTCAGTTATCCATTTTGTCAGTCTGTCCATATACTGCTCACTTTCGGCAACATGCTGTTGATTTATTTTCGGTTTTATAATATACTTTCGCTATGTCGTTTACAATAAACAGATTTTTAAAATATGTAAAATTCTAAACACTTACTGTCAAATCTGTTGTATAGTCTCTGAAAATTTACAAATTAGGTGATTTTATGCCCGAAAAGAAAATCGATGCCCGTGTTCGATATACAAAGATGATGATAAGAAACGGCTTTACTTCACTTTTGAAAGAAAAAGCTCTTGCAAAAGTAACCGTAACGGATATATGCGCCAGAGCAGGTATAAACAGAGCCACTTTCTACTCACACTATAAAGACCCTATGGATCTTATGGAGAGCCTTGAAAACGAGCTTCTGGAAAATATTGTGGATATAATAAATGAGTCCATTGCCTCAGGTGATGCAGAACTTGGGGAAATCCTGCCTCATATCCTCTCATTCATCCAGAGTGAGGCGGATATATGCCTTATTTTCACATCCGATCTTTCAAACACAGGTTTTGTTATGCGCTGTCTCCGTCTCATTGAAAATCGTTTTGTACGCGCATGGACAACACGCTGCGGTATAAGCGAGGAGCTTGCCGATGAGCTGTATCTCTACGGAGCTATGGGCAGTGTGGGTCTGCTCCACAAGTGGTTAAACTCCGGCTGTCCCAGAAGCGCCGAATATATGGCAGATTTAATTATTAAAATGTTTAATCAGGGTGCTTCGGCTTTTAATCTCCACCAGAAATAAGAATATTTATATTTTGGTCATGGAAGTTTAAAAAACTAAAAACAGCATAGTGTTGTATATGCCAATCCTACATGGTATAATTTAGTGCACAATATCCTTTTTAAGATAGATACAAAGGAGAATAAATATGGATTGTAAAATTTCAGTTATCGGCAGTACCGGCTCAATAGGCCGTCAGACTTTGGACGTAGCCGAAAATCTTGGAATAAAGGTAGTGGCTCTTTCCGCCAATTCTCAGGTTGAGCTTATTTCTCAGCAGGCAAGAAAGTTTAAACCTGAATTTATAGCAATGGGAAATGAGAAAGCTGCAAAAGAACTGCGTGTAGCTCTTTCCGATATGGACGTTAAAATAGGCTGGGGCGATGAGGCTCTCACCGAAGCCGCCGCCATAGACAGCGCCGACTGCCTTGTTACAGCTGTTTCAGGCTCTGTGGGCTTAAAGCCTACTCTCGCCGCAATAGAGAAGAAAAAGCGCATTGCATTTGCAAACAAGGAAACCCTTGTCTGCTCCGGCGAGATTATGATGAAGAAAGTTGCAGAATGTGGAGCCGAGCTTCTGCCTGTTGATTCTGAGCATTCCGCAATCTTCCAGTGTCTGGAAGGTAGAAAGGATCAGCTTCATAAAATTCTGCTCACAGGTTCCGGAGGTCCTTTCAGAGGTATGAAGCGTGAAGCCCTTGAAAATATCACTCCTGCTGATGCTTTGAAGCACCCCACATGGAGCATGGGTGCTAAAATTTCCATCGACTCTGCAACCATGATGAATAAAGGTCTTGAATTTATCGAAGCAATGCACCTATTCGGCGTGAAACCGCAGGATATTCAGATAGTAGTTCACCCTCAGAGCGTTATTCACTCTATGGTAGAGCTTGTTGACGGTACAGTTATAGCACAGCTTGGCTGCCCCGATATGCGCCTGCCTATACAGTACGCTCTCACCTATCCACAGCGTTTACCAAGCCGCAGCGAGCATCTTGACTTTGCTACTCTCAAAGACCTGACCTTTGAGGCTCCCGACTTTGAGAATATGCCCTGCCTCCGTCTTGCTGTTGAATGTGCAAACAAGGGTGGCATAAAGCCCTGTGTAATGTCCGCTGCAAACGAAGTTGCTGTTCATATGTTCCTTAGAGGTGAGCTGGGTTACAACCGAATTTATGACTGTGTACAGGATGCAGTCGACCACTTTGATGGTCCTGCTGATGATATAGACGTAGTAATTGAGGCAGACAGAGAAGCAAGAGAGTTTGTAAAGAAAAATTACGGCACTGTTTAATATATCTGCTGTATTTTATAAGTTTGAGATATGTTGATAACTCCCTGCATAAAGTAGAAAACTCTTAAATAAACCAAAAGCCAATGGCTCAATTTTCTGAGTCATTGGCTTTTTTCAACATTTTTGTTGAAAACTACTTCAAATTAGCTTTTTAAGATAATTGCCGTAAACATTTACAGAACCGCTTTCCACAACGAAAGCATTGGGATCGTGTTCTTTAACAATGGTTCGCAGGTAAGGGATCTCATACTTTGATAGAACAACATATAAAATGCGGCTTTCTCCGTTTGTATAAGCGCCTTTACTGTTGATAATAGTAACTCCCCTGCCCATCTGTTCCATTATGGCTTTGCCTAACTGGTCGCCCGGCAGTCGAGTGATAATCTTTACTTCCTCGTTTATATTCTGAGTGTAAACCTTATCCATGAATATGGAGAAGAAAACAGAGAAGATAACAGAATAGATAAGAACATCAATATCAAAAAAGAATATGCAGACCAAGTAAAGAACCAGATTAACCATAAGGTTAAATCCGCCTATACTCTTACCCTTATTTCCTCGAATTAAAATCAATCCTATAACATCTGCACCGCCGCCGGATGCACCCATACGCAAATAAAATCCTGCACCTGCGCCTGAAAGGATTCCACCTATAAGGCAGGAAGCAAGCCTGTCGTCAGGCAACAGTGCTTTGGTAGGAATAAGAGCCAATGCCGGTGTCATTACGGTTAAGCAAAGAATAGTTCTGAGCAAGTAGGCATGGCTGACTTTAAACCATGCAAAAAGCAGAATAGGAATGTTAATGCAATAATATATAAGGGAGGCAATGTCAAAGTTTGGGTTAATATCAAAAAAATCTACAATCAAAGTTCTAAGAACCTGACAATATCCCATAAACCCACCGCAGTATATATCGTGAGGTACAAGAAAAGCATTTATTCCAAAACAATAGAGCAAAGTAGAAAATATTATCCCCAAACACTTTTTTGTTTCGTTCATGGCCAAAGAGTTTTTTTTCATACGCAGACCCCACTTCAAAAATACTGGGAAAATGATATACTTCAAATAGTCAAAAGTCAATATTTGTACTTGCTAAATAATCAGCATAAAAAATAAGAAAAATTATATGAAAAGTAAAATTCAACTTCCGCCGATACTTATTATAGCAAATATGATTCCACATATCTAACTGTTTACGACAGCAGAGTATATTTCTGTTTAAAACATTTCTTTCCGGAACATATATGGGGATGCTACATTGACTACGGAATCTCCCTAATTGCCATTTTAAGTAGCGGCAAAATACAATAATTTTTGATGTTACAGTAAACCAACATTAAATATGGCTAGCGTCAGATTTACCGTAGCTATAAATTGGGTACACCCGCTTAGAACTGAAATTAGAATCAGCAGAAATATTCATCCAATTTATCGGTAGCCTCCTCCGGAGCTTCCCAACCGTTGACACAGTAAAAGGACATTTCTCAATCTCACTTTTATAATCACCTGAGGAGTGTAGCACAATATTTGGCTCAAAATAAGAGACTTTAATTTATTTGCATACTCATGCTTTAAAACACTGGGGAAAGAGCCTCATTTACCTGCTTATCGAAACGAGCTGATATAACATGTAAAACTGCCATATCACTTTGACGCTCAGGAGCTAAGAGAACCCGAATAAACTCCCATGCACCATCCTATTCTCTGCAATAATTTGTCATGCAGATTTCAGTGTCGACATGATAAAAGCAGCCATTGGAATTACGTGAAGGAATTCCGCATAAAGAATAATTACCATCAGTCAAGAGTCTATTTGTCAAGGGGGTATTTTGCATTTCATTACTGTTCTGAAAAAGCAGAGGGGGCAAGCTCGTGGTTGCAAAACAGCACTGTACAAGGCACATGTTAAGGATACCATAAGGTAAAGCGAAGTACTTCCTGCAATCGCTGATCCGTGAGCAGGCCATGCCGCCCAAGCCCACTCTGG
>SAMEA104404103__coassemble_145_pt1 | contig 51832 bp, 49 predicted proteins | sample SAMEA104404103__metabat2_high_PE_032 | metagenome-assembled genome bin SAMEA104404103 (sample SAMEA104404103) | Balaenoptera acutorostrata
ATCTGCCGTACATATTCTTCGGTCACAGCATGGGCAGTTTTCTCACTCGCAACTATCTCATAGATAATCCTGATAAATATGATGCTGCTATTATCTGCGGCACAGGCCATATGTTAAAGCCCAAAGCACTTTTCGGTTACGGTCTGGCTCAATCCGTATGCAAGCTGAAAGGGCCGAGAGCTGACGGAAAATTTTTAAACGATGTAGGATTTGCAGGCTTTAACAAGCGCATTCCCTACCCCATGACAGAGTTTGACTGGGTCTGTGCAAGTCCTGAATCAGTTAAAAAATACGTGGCAGACCCTCTCTGCGGCTTCATTTCAAAAGCCAGCGTTTTCAGAGACATGATGGGCGGCGTGCTCTATGTAACTGACCAGAAGAATATTGATGCAATGAGCAAAACTCAGCCCATATTCTTTATCGCAGGTGGTGATGACCCTGTTGGGGAATACGGTAAAGCTGTAGAAAGAGCGTACAATGCTTTCTGTAAGGCGGGCTTGCATGACGTAACTATTAAACTCTACCCCGGAATGAGACATGAGATTTTAAACGAAGATGAACATGAACTTGTTTATAACGACGTTTTAAACTGGCTCAACGCTAAAATGGATATTATATCAAAATAAGAATTGCAGGACACTGTGCATAAACAGTGTCCTGTATTTATTTTCCTTATGTAAGTAAACATTATTTTACTATGTATGAAAAAAGCTCCGTTCAAAATGAACAGAGCTTTTTATCGCTTTAATCAAGGTCGCACATAAGAAGCTTTAAAGCGAAACTTACGGGACTATGATAAATGGCTATTTAATTAGTCTTCCTCAGGAGCAAAGCCGGAAGCAGTGCCGTCTGCGGAAATCTCGTATACGAGAGCATCCTCGCCGCCGTTGCGGACGGGCTCTACGTACTCCTCTTCCTCAACTTCCTGAACAGGAGCGGGTTCGGGCTCAGCAAGAGCACGGATGGAGAGGGAGATCTTGTGCTTGTCCTCATCGATAGCAGTGATCTTTGCATCAACTACATCACCGACAGTGAGAACATCCTCGGGCTTGCCGATACGGCGATTTGCGATCTGGCTTATGTGGATAAGGCCATCAACACCGGGGATAACCTCAGCGAATGCACCGAAGGGCATGAGCTTAACAACAGTAACCTTGGCAACGGAGCCGACGGAGTACTGGTTCATGAACATTTCCCAAGGATTAGCATTGGGATCTTTGTAGCCGAGAGAGATTTTGCGCTTCTCACGGTCAAAGTTAATGACGTAAACTTCTATCTCATCGCCAACGGAAACAACCTCAGCAGGATTGTGGATACGACCCCAGCTCAGCTCGGAGACGTGAACCATACCGTCGATGCCGCCGATGTCAACGAATGCACCATAGCTGGTGAGGGACTTAACGGTACCGTGGTAGTGCTTGCCGATCTCGATGCTGTTCCAGATCTCGTCGATGCGTGCACGACGCTCTGCCTGTGCAACACGGCGGATAGAACCGACAACACGTTTGCGTGCCTTGTTAACTTCAGTGAGTTTGAGACGTACAGTCTTCTTGAGCAGCTGATTCAGATCTGCCTCACGGGGCAAATCTGTCTGAGAAGCGGGAACGAATACACGAACGCCCTTAACAGAAACGACAACACCGCCCTTGTTAACCTCGGTAACGATGCCTTCCATAACTCTGCCGTCCTCGACAGCATCCTCAACGTCTGCCCAAACCTTGGCAGCGTCAAGACGCTTCTTGGAAAGCTGTGCAGTACCGTCGAGATCGCTTACTCTGACAACAACAGCCTCAACGCTGTCGCCGACTTTAAGAACGTCCTCAACCTTTATACCGTCATCGGTAAACTCAGAAGTGGGAATGAATCCGGAGTACTTAGTGCCCAGATCTACACTGATTTCCTTTTCAGTGATGGCCACAACGGTACCGGTAACCTTGTCTCCATTATATATTGGCTTCAGGGTCTCCTCCAGCATTTCGTCGAAGGACATTTCCTTCTCTACTGCGGATTCCTCAATTTTGATTTCGTCGCTCATTTTGTTTCTTACCTCCTTAATTATCCACGCGGGAGTAGATGCTCCGGCTGTCAATCCGACGCATTGTGCAGTTTTAAGCCTGTCCATATCCAATTCAGAAGTTCTTTCTATAAACTGGACATTATCGCAATGCTCCATACATATCTGCGCTAAATGCTGACTGTTGGCGCTGTGTTTACCACCTATCACCACCATAGCGTCGCATTCCTTGGCTAAAGCTTCCGCCTCTGCCTGTCGCGTGAACGTAGCAAGACATATTGTATCAGATATTTCCGGATTTGTACATCTTTTTTTTACGATATTGCAACATTCGGTAAAATTAGTATGAGTTTGGGTAGTTTGTACCACAACACTTATGGCTTTTTCCCCAATTCCCGGGTTTTGGCTGAGAAATTCTTCCATTTCTTCTGGATTTTCAATGACTTTGTGCTCTCCGCACCATCCGCAGATTGCCTCTACCTCTGGGTGATTTTTCATGCCGATAATAATAACAAAGCGTCCGTCTGCCTGTGCCTTGCTCGCTATTTTATGTATAAACTTTACTTTGGGGCAAGTAGCGTCACTGATAATTGCGCCCTTTTCTTCAAGCTCTTTGCAGGCGGTTCTGGGTACACCGTGAGCCCGCAGCAAAACACACTCTCCGCTTTTGGCTTCCTCCGGCTTGTGAATCACACGAAGGCCTTTCTTTTCAAGCTCTGCAACTACATCCTCATTGTGTATAAGCTCTCCGAGGCAGGCACAGTGTCCCTGTTCAGCAAGAAGCTTTTCAGCCATATCAACGGAGCGTTTAACGCCAAAGCAGAAGCCTGCGCTTTCAGCTACTTTCAGTTGTCTCATTTTTTCTCCTCCATTTTCTCGATATGGAGTTTTTCCTCTATAATCTTGCAGAGCACGTCAAAGCTCTCTTCAAAGTTAATATCGCTTGTATCAACATGCACCGCATCCTCAGCCTCTTTTAAAGGCGCAGTCTCTCGCTGAGTGTCTTTTCTGTCCCGCTCTATTATCTCTGCAAGAACTGTCTCATAGCTCTGTTCCATGCCTTTTTCTTTAAGTTCAAGCATTCGTCTCTCAGCTCTGGCTTCGGGGCTTGCTGTGAGGAAAATTTTCAGCTGTGCATCAGGCAGAACAACAGTTCCTATGTCTCTGCCGTCCATTATTACATTGTTTTCTCTGGCCATTTTTCTCTGCATTTCCAGAAGAAAAGCTCTGACCTGAGGGATTGCAGATACATCAGAAGCGCAGAGAGATATATGAGGCTCTCTTATCTCTCTGGAGACATCTTCTCCGTTTAAGTACATACGCTGCTCGCCCTTATCGTCATATGCCATTTTGATTTCAAGCTCCGGCAGCAGTGCTGCAACAGCATTACAGTCTTTTCTGTCTACACCTTTTCTGTATGCCGCAAGACCTACACAGCGGTATATTGCGCCTGTATCTACGTAGATAAATCCAAATGCAGCGGCGCAGCGTCTTGCTAAACTGCTCTTTCCTGCGCCGGAAGGTCCGTCAACTGCAATAGAATAAAATTCTTTCATAATAATTCGTCCTTTAACACAGATTTACCGGCAACATAGCCTGTTGACCATGCGATTTGCAGGTTAAAGCCGCCTGTATAGCCGTCAAGATTTAAAACCTCGCCTGCGAAAAACAGTCCATCTACCAGCTTTGATTCCATAGTTCTGGGGTTGACTTCCTTTGTATCCACACCACCGGAAGTGATGATAGCCTCCTCTATGGGACGTGTGCCGGAGATAGATACAGGGAATTCCTTAAATAGCTTAACAAGACCCATTCTCTGCTCATGGGTAATGGTATTTACCTTCTGCTCAGGAGAAATTCCGGAGAGCTTTATAAGAACTGGTATCATGGTTTTTCCTGCCAGTTTATCCAGTGAATTTTTAAATTCACGGTTGGAGAACAGCTCAAAGTCACGCAGTATGCGGGTATCAAGCTTCTTTTCGTCCAGAGCAGGCTTTAAATCAATTTTAACGGAGTATTTGGCCTTACCCGTATCTCTCATATGTGAGCTTGCAGAAAGCACCAGAGGGCCTGAGAGGCCGAAATGAGTAAAGAGCAGCTCTCCCAGTTCTTTGTATATCAGTTTGTCGTTTTCGTACAGGGACAAGGTCACGTTTTTAAGTGAAAAGCCCTGCATATCTGCGCAGTAATCGTCATCACTTTCAAGGGGTACAAGAGAGGCCTTAGGCTCAATTATATTGTGTCCAAACTCTCTTGCAAACATATATCCGTCGCCATTAGAGCCTGTGAGAGGATAGCTCATACCACCTGTACATACTGCGGCGGCACGGCATTTAATAAGTCCGTCTCCGGTTTCTACTGCCGAAACAGCACCGTTTTCGGTCAAAATCCGCTTTGCTGTGGTTCGGATTACCTTTACTCCCAATTTGTCGCACTGAGCTGCAAGCATATCTGCAACTTCGTTTGCATTGTCGGATACAGGAAAAACACGGTTTCCACGCTCGGTTTTAAGCCTTACTCCACGGCTTTCAAAATACTCTATTGTATCTGTGGGGCTGAGTCTGTTTAATGCGCTGTACAGAAAACGACCGTCAGAGGGTATGTTTTCCATAAAGCCCTTTATATCGCAGTTATTTGTCACATTGCAGCGACCTTTACCTGTGATTCTCACCTTTCTGCCCAGTTTTTTATTAGGGTCAAGCAGGGTCACACGAAGTCCACGCTCGGCGGCTGTAATTGCGCACATAAGTCCGGCGGCACCGCCGCCTATAACCACCAGATCAGTATTACTGTTCATTTTCTCTATACTCCATGCGGAGCTTTTCAGTCTCCGCTATTTTCTTATCTTTGATTTTTTCTTCATCAGGTTGAGCAATCAGCGCTCTGATAATGCTCATAACACCCACGCTGTTTTCCGTATATATAACAAGGTCTGCATAATTCAGTGCGGAAATCGGTTCGGAACTGGAAATCAGCGCCACTTTACCGCCGCTTTCTCTTATATACCGGCTGATAGAAATTCGGTACGGGCTTTTTTTGCCATTGCTCAAAATAATAACCAGTGTATTATCTTCTATATCAGCTAAATAGTCCAGCTGATCCTCCCGAATAGCCTTTACGAACTTTTTTGTGTGCCTCAAGCCGGTTTCAAGAAACTCTGCCAGAGGCCACAGTCCGTCATATCCAAGAATATAAAGCTCAGAGCTGATTTCTATCAATTCTTCAAGCCGCTCAAAATTTTTCATATTATTTTCATTAGCACAAAGCTTTATATTTTGAGCGTCTGAATTCAGGGTATTCAAGAATTTTTCACCGCTTCTGCTCAATTTATCATAACCACAGGGTCTTTTTGAGCGTTCAAGTCTCTCACGCAGTACAATCTGCAAGGCCTTTCTAAGCTCAGGATAACCCTCATAACCAAGCTCATTGGCAAAGCGGACAACCGTAGACTCGCTGACACCCACTTCTTTTGCAAGCATGGCAGCAGTCATAAAAGCAGCTTTATCGCAGTTTTTACATACAAACGCTGCAATATTTTTCTGTCGCTTTGACAAAGAAGGCATCTGAGAAGTCAGCTTTAACAAAACGTCATTTTCAATGTTCATCTTTTATCTGCTGTATTTCTTCCTTTGTCAGGTGCCGCCATTTGCCGCATTTAAGGTCTCCAAGCTCTAATGGACCTTCGCTCACACGGCAAAGCTTTGTCACTTTAAGTCCGGCCTGAGCGCACATTTTTCTTACCTGACGGTTTCTGCCCTCAAATATGGATATAGAAAGCATAGCTCCACCGGGGAATACATCGAGAATATCCACTTCTGCCGGTCTTATCATATAGTCGTCTATAACCATAGGCTCACGGAGATACTCGATTTTAGGGCCGATGTCCTGTCCATTTACCCATGTGTAATAGGTTTTTTTCATGTTGTGTGAGGGGTGCATAAGGGTATTTGCAAAGTCCCCGTCATTTGTCATTATCAAAAGTCCCTCAGAATACATATCAAGCCTGCCCACAGGATAGACCCGTTCCCCAAGCTCAGATACCAGCTGGGTAACATTTTTTCTGCCCTTTTCATCTTTAAGAGTGGTTACATATCCCCGTGGTTTATTCAGCATTATGTACAGTTTCTCGCCGCCGGCAGGCAAAGCCCTGCCGTCAACCAGTATTCTGTCCTTTTCAGGATCCGCCTTCTGTCCCATTTGTGCAGTTTCACCGTTTACTGTTACTCTTCCGGCGGCTATAAAATCCTCCGCTGCACGCCTTGACATAAGTCCGGAGGATGAAATTATTTTTTGAAGTCTTTCAGCCATAGTCTGGCCTCCGATTTTTTAAGATTGCTCACAGGGCAGGCAAAACGCTGTCCCTGTAAAAAAGTTCCGTCTCTCCAATGAGTCGGTCATCACAGTATAATTTGAGCTTTCCCGCTCTGTCGCCCGCCTGAATGGGGGCAAAAACAAAATGCGGTAATTCAGCTTTATATCTGATTTTACCGTTTAACGGCAGAAACGCCATGCACTTTTCAGCAAGTATAATGGCATTTTCCGCATCGCCTGAAATTATCGGAACGATGAAAGAAATATTTTCGCTGATATTTCTCTTTGAATAACGGTCAAAAGCCCAGTTATAAAGCCTAATATGGTCGTTCCAATCGTCAGGCGCATTGAGTGTTACGCATATGAGCCGTGTACCGTTCCGCTCACAGCAGCTGACAAGACACCGGCCGGCAGCCTCAGTAAATCCTGTTTTACCGCCTATACAGCCCTTGCACAGCTTCAAAAGCTTATTATGGTTAATTAAAGTCTGCTCCCCTACCTGAGTGCTTCTCAGGCCGGTCAGTGAAGCAAAGCTCTCATTTTTCATACAATATGCCATAAGCTTTGCCAGATCGGCAGGGCATGAATAATGCCGCTTTGCGTCAAGTCCGTGTGGGTTTTCAAAATGAGTGTCGTTCATCTCAAGTTTGGAGGCTTTTTCATTCATCAACTTCACAAACTCGTCCTCAGTTTTTGCAGTATGACAGGCAAGAGCCATAGCAGCATCATTGCCGGACACCAGTAGAAGTCCTTTTAAAAGCTCTTCCACCGTGTATTTCTCTCCTGCTTTCAGGTACATTGAGGAACCCTCAAGACCGCAATACTCCTCTCTGATGTCTACCACTTCCGATATATCACAGTTTTCCAGGGCAATAATAGCGGTCATTATTTTAGTTGTACTTGCAATCAAAGCACGCTTGTCTGCTTTTTTTGCATACAGGACTGCCCCGTCCTCATGTATTAAAATCGCCTTTTCCGCACTTATTTCCAGCTCGTTGTCGGCAAAAGCAGGCATAGCATTTACAAGCATAATTGCAAATGCAACTAAAAATGCGCACAGTCTTTTAATAATAAGCACCACCTTTTTTAAGCCGCCTGATACATAAAAATGATTTCATGTACCAGGCGGCAAACTTGGCAGATATTATTATTAACAGATATGCTTAAATCAATTCCTGATTTTTAAAAATCAGACTTGTTTTTCCTCTTTCTGTTTTGCAATAAAGCTGTCCACTCTATCCATAACCTGAGGAACAAGGTCTATAATTCTGTCAACGGTGTTGTTGGCAGGAGGAGTGACGTTCACCATTCTGACGTTGCCGTCTTTGATGACAAGAAAGCCTATGGGGTCTATTTTGACACCGGTAGCATTTCCGCCGCCGTAGGGCTTGTCGTCACCGGGCTTCTTAGCGCCGAATTCTACACCGCCGCCGCCAAAGCCAACACTTATTTTGGAAATAGGAACAAGAGTAATTCCGTCAGGGGTATATATGGGGTCTCCTACAACGGTATCCACTTTAAGAATGTTCTTTACATTCTCCATTGTGGTCTGCATCAGTTCTCCTATTGGGTTTTTATCCATTTGAGTCCTTCCTTTCCTCCGCCTGTATGTTTTCGGGATTATTTAAATTTTCTGTCACAACGGGGCTGTTGTCTCCCGTTTCAGTTGTTTCAACCGGGGCTGCCTGCTGTTCTGCGGCAGCTCTCTGAGCTTCGGCATTTAGTCTGGCTTTGTTTCTCTTCATAATGCCCAGAACCTTAAAGCCAACGCCCATTACTATTGCCAATATCTGGCCTATTCTGATGCTCATAGCAAGGCCGAAGTCAATTTCAGTCTTGTCTTTAGTGAAATCTATATCCGTCCACACGCTGCAATCCTTAACAGTGAAGCGCTGGGCGCACATAGGAGCAAGGCTTGAAAGCGCAGCATTAACACTGGAAAAAACCATTGTTGTATTGTATGGGTCATCTCCGGCAGCTGTATAGTGGAGCAGGAATCTGTCCACTTTTAATTTTTTTCCGAATTTTCCAACGGCACGGATACCTGCCTTTGCAAGCTCCAGCATTTCTTCTTTGCTGAATTTGGGCAGAGTGAGCGGCTTTTTTTCCTTTGCCGGTTTCTCCTGCGCAGCTTTCTTTTCTTCCTTTTGCTTTTGCTCTTTTTCCTTTTTTTCCTCTTCCGGAGGTTTGGGATACAGCGGCATAAGTACGCCGCACACCTTGGCAGACACTTTAAGCTCACCTTTTTCGTAGCCAATGTCCGCACCTACGGGTATAAGCATTATGAGCGCAATCAAAAGCACTATAATGCCTATGATGATTAGCGCAATCAACTACATCACTCCTTTATCCCGTCTCCTGTTATCTCGCTTTTGCTCATCTGTCCATTAGAGGCGCTTTGTAATTCATCTATGGCATTCTGGAGCTTCAGCACACCCTCACCGTTTGTCATATCCGGAAGCTTAGGCAGTTGTGAAAGCTCGCTTATTCCCATTGTTCTTAAAAACACATCGGTAGTTCTGAAAACTGAGGGTCGCCCCGGAGCTTCAAGCTTTCCGCAGGCTTCTATAAGCCCTCGCTCAATTAAAACAGACACCGTATAGGCGCTGTCCACGCCTCGCACCTGATCTATATACGCCCTTGTAACAGGCTGAAAATAGGCAACTATTGCCAGAGTTTCCAGTGCAGGTTTTGAAAGCATAGGCGGCTTTCTCTGTTCTAAAGCTTTTATTATAAACGGAGCATATTCGGGAGCAGAGCAGAGCTGAAGCTTATCGTCAAGTCTCAAAAGTCTGATTCCCCTGTTTTCACATTCATACTTATCCGAAAGTTCCTTTGCAATTCTCAATATCTCATTCTCATCCGTATGCAGTACCAACGACAGGCGCCCGACGGGAACACTGTCACCGGCTGCAAACAATATAGCCTCAACGGCAGAAGAAATATCTATCATATTCTCTCCAAAATTCTGTTATTCAGAAATATTTTCCAAGATTTCATCTAAGTCTCCGCCTATAAACTCCAGTTTGTAGTCATTTTCAAGGCGGGTAATTTTAATGCTTCCCATGCTGCACAGTTCAAGCACAGCCACAAAGCTTGCCACAAGCTCAGATCGGGAAGTACACTCAGCGTATATCTCATTTAAACTGCTGACTCTTTCACCTAAACGGTTAAGAATCTGGCGGCTCTTATCTTTAACTGAATACACTATACGCTTAGGCACAGCAGAGAAAAGATTTTTCTCCTGCTCTGTGGGACGGCTGCCTCTGGAGTAGATACTGTACATTGCTTTTAAAAGCTCCACAGGCTCGTGCTTATACTCATACTGCCTGTCTGTCTTTCTGATAGGCTCAGGCATTTTTGAGTAATACAGCATTCCCCTTTCAGAGGCCTCCTGCAGCTCAGGCAAGACCTGCTGAATTGAAGAGAGCATGTCCTTGCTTTTAAGCTGCTCCAGTGATGCCATAAGGACCTCCAGCTCGGAAACCTCTTCCTCACCGGCAGCAAGCAGAGTCTTTGTTTTAATATACAGCAAATGGGACGCCATCTGTACAAATTCGCTGGCAATCTCCAAATCCATACTCTGCATTTCTTCAAGATATTCCAGATACTGATCCAGAATATCGGAAATGCTAATATCTCTGATCTCTATTTTATTTTTTGACAATAACATCAAAATGAGACTCAAAGGGCCTTCAAAGTCCTGAAGCTCATTTTTTCCTTTTACCACACCTTCAAGGTGAAAATTAGGATTTTCCATTATACCTCAAACATAAAAAAGTTTTATAACTATATTGCAAGCCCAGTTTGATATGGGAAAAATGGCAGTATATGCAGTATCAATAAGCCACGAAAGGGGTTTGCCTAAAATTCCGGTCGCAACCAGAACCAGCATTGCAATCATACCCCAGCGCTCATAATGCATTAGCTTATAATACTTTTCATTGCTGAGACAGGACAGAAGCACCTTAGAGCCGTCAAGGGGCGGTACAGGAATAAGGTTAAAGATTGCAAGACCTAAGCTCAGATTTGCAGTAAGCTCAAGCATTTGCAGTATATAGACCCCCACCGCACTGTCGCCCAGAGGGATGTACAACGCTCCGAAAAGGAACAAAAAGACTATTGAAATAATCACATTGCTCACAGGTCCGGCTATGGCTGTTATTGCCATATCACGCTTTGGGTTTTTAAATCTAAACATGTTTACAGGCACAGGCTTTGCCCAGCCCACATGAAAAATCATCATCATTAAAAGTCCCATAACATCAATGTGTTTTATGGGATTTAAAGTTAATCTGCCCTGTTCCTTAGCTGTATTATCGCCCAAAAGATAGGCAGCGTAACCATGACTTAATTCGTGGAGGGTTATGCACAAAAGCGCAGGAATTACACCCATCAAAATACTTAAAATATATGTAAAATCAAAACCGTTCCAGATTTCTTGTAAAGCGCTTATATCGTCCACCCCACTTTAGGCTATATTTTAACAAATTTACACTAAAAATACAAGGGCGATACAAAGCAAAGTTTCGTATCGCCCTAAAAATCATATGAAATTCAAAATCTCGCTCATCAGGCTGTCTCTGCCCAAGCCTTTCTCTGCGGAGAAAGGAATAAGTTTGACATCTTCGGGAAGCTCGAGAGTTTCACGAATACGCTGCATATTCCCGTCAATCTCGCTTTTTTTGAGCTTATCCAGTTTATTAGCTACAACGACCATAGGTGAGCCGCTGGCTTTAAACCACTCTGCCATTGTAACGTCATCTGCTGTGGGCTTATGTCTGGCGTCAACTATCATAACACCCAGATTTATCTGACCCATTGCAAAGAAATCTTCCATAAGCCGTCCCCAGCGCTGTTTTTCGCTCTGTGAAACCTTTGCATAACCGTAACCGGGCAGGTCAACCAGATAAAGCTTTCCATCAATTAAAAAGTAATTGACGTGAACGGTTTTTCCGGGGCTTGCTCCAACACGGGCAAAGTTTTTGCGGTTCAGCATACGGTTAATGACTGAGGATTTGCCGACATTGGATTTTCCGGCAAACACAATGCAAGGCATTGAACTCTGTATAAACTGAGAGGGAGAAGCGGCAGATTTAATAAATTCTGCTTTATTTACATTTAAAGTTGCCATATTTCACCTACTGTCTTACTGCACACAGTTCTCTCTGTGCGGGAACTTCTGTGGCACGGCAAATGGAATTTTCAGAATTAAACCTTAGAGCTACGTCCAGAATATTGTCCACATGGTCAGTAGGTACAAAATGGAGATTTGCTCTTACAGTCTGATCTATTTCTTCCAAATCGCTTTCATTGTCAGCAGGAATAATAACGGTTTTCACTCCTGCACGGAGAGCGGCCATAGTTTTTTCTCTAAGTCCGCCAATAGGCAGGACTCTGCCTCTGAGGGTGATTTCGCCTGTCATTGCCACATCACTTCTCACCGGAGTTCCGGTAAGAGCGGATATAAGTGCAATGGTAACGGTAATACCGGCTGAAGGGCCGTCTTTAGGAACTGCCGCTTCGGGGAAATGGATATGTATATCCTTATTCCTATAGAAATCAGGGTCTATGCCAAGCTTATTAGCACGGCTTCTTATGTATGTAAGAGCAGCTTTAGCAGACTCTTTCATAACGTCACCCAGATTTCCTGTAAGTTCAAGCTTTCCTGTACCGTCAACAACGGCGACCTCAACGTCCAGTACCTCGCCGCCCACGCTTGTGTAGGCAAGGCCACGGACTAAGCCAACCTCGTCTGTTACTCTGATATGGTCTGGCTTATATTTTGCAGGGCCTAAAACGCTTTCCAGCTTGCCCTGTTTAAGGCTCAGGGATTTAAACTCCTCTTCGGCAATACCGCCGGCGGCTTTTCTGCACACCGCTGCAATCTCACGCTCCAAAAGACGGACACCGGATTCTCTTGTATAAGAACGGATAATCTCTTTTATTGCGTCATCTGATATGCGAAGCTGATTTGCTTTAAGTCCGTGCTTCTTACGCTGTTTGGGTATAAGGTGCTGCTTTGCTATTTGAAGCTTTTCCTCATCGGTATAGCTTGAAAGCTCGATTACCTCCATACGGTCAAGCAATGCTCTGGGTATGGTGTCAAGGGAGTTTGCGGTAGTAACGAAGAATACATTTGACAAATCAAAGGGAATTTCAAGGAAATTATCTCTGAAAGTGCTGTTCTGTTCAGGGTCAAGAGCCTCAAGCAGTGCGGCACTGGGATCGCCCTTATAGTCAGAGCCCAGCTTGTCTATCTCATCGAGAACCATAAGGGGGTTGCAGCTTTTAGACTGTATAATACCGTTCATAATACGGCCGGGCATAGAGCCTATATAAGTCTTTCTGTGACCTCTTATTTCAGCCTCGTCATGGACGCCGCCCAGAGAAACTCTCACAAGCTTTCTGCCGGTAGCTCTTGCAATGCTCATTGCAATACTGGTTTTACCGGTTCCTGGAGGGCCTGCAAGGCACAGCAGGCCGCCTTTTACATCAGGGGCAAGCTGGCGCACGGACAGGTACTGTAGAACTCTCTCCTTGACCTTTTCCAGTCCGAAGTGGTCCTCGTCCAGAATTTTGCGTGCCTTAGCTATATCTTTAGTTTCTTCCTCGAATTTTCCCCATGGAATTTCAAGGCAGGTGTCAAGATAGCCACGCAGCACAGCAGCCTCTGAGGAACCGAAAGGCTGTTTCTGCAGTCTGTTCAGTTCTTTCAAAAGCTTTTCTCTTATTTCTTCGTCAACAGGAAGTGCCTTTATACGCTCACGATATTCTCCAATATCGTCAACCAGACCGTCTTCACCAAGCTCAGACTGAATTATCTTCATCTCTTCTCTGAGATAATATTCACGCTGATTCTGGTTCAGCTGCTCCTGAGTAGCATCGCTAAGTTCCTTTTCAAGAGCCATTATATTCAACTCGCTCGTAAGGAGCTTTGACAGCAGCGCCAGTCTGCGGCTGGGGTAAAGGCACTCAAGAAGTTTCTGCTTGTCGTCCACGTTGAAATGAACGTGCTGAGAGATATAGTCGGAAACATAGGTGGGGTCGGGGTTTGCAAGTACATTTAAAATCTGCTCGGTAACCATTTCAGGGTTAAGGCGCAGGTATTCTTCAAACAGACCCAGACAGTTGCGGAGCTGAGCCTCTATTTTAGCCTCGCTCACACGCTCTTCTTTATCATAAAGCCTTGTCACGTCGGCCATGTAGCCTTTAGGTTCGGTGTCCATGCTTACAGCCTCGGCTCTGTAAAGACCCTCCACCAGTACACGGCATATGGTTGCCTTGGGCTGGCGTATCTGCTGACGGATACGGCAGACAGTACCTACATGGTAAATGTCCTCTTCCTCAGGCATATCAGCTGTTAAATCTTTCTGAGCGGCAAGGAATATAAGCTGATCGGATTTAGATGCCATATCCAAAGAACCAATGGAGCTTGGACGCTCCACATCAAAGGTAAGAAGCATACCCGGGAACACGCTCAGGCCACGAAGAGCCAGAAGTGGCAACCGGATGATTTCATTTTCAAGTTCGCTCATACTTTTCTCCTTTCCGGAGTTTATCGGGGTATATTACTGAGCCTTATGAATAACTTGAGGCTCTTTACCCTCTTTAACGCTCTCGGCGGTAATTATCACTTTTTCTATGGTTTTGTCAGAAGGTGTGCTGTACATGATATTAGTCATAACACCCTCCATAACGCTGCGAAGACCTCTTGCACCTATCTTCATTTCTATTGCCTTGTCGGCAACAGCTTCAAGAGCAGCAGGCTCAAAATCAAGCTCCACATTGTCATATGAAATCAGTGCTTTATACTGCTTTGCCATAGCGTTTTTGGGTTCGGTGAGGATTCTCACCAAATCGTCTCTCTTGAGAGAGTCGAGAGATGCAACAACAGGCAGACGGCCGATAAGTTCAGGAATTATACCGAACTTCAAAAGGTCATGCTGCTGAACCTGAGCGAGGATTTCGCCCACGTCTTTTTCGCTGCTGCTCTGGATGTCAGCACCAAATCCCATTGTCTTTTTGGTGGTGCGTCTCTCTATTATCTTATCCAGACCGTCAAATGCACCGCCGCATATAAACAGGATATTACTGGTATCCACATGGATAAACTCCTGCTGGGGGTGCTTACGTCCGCCCTGAGGGGGAACATTGGCGACAGTGCCTTCAAGAAGTTTCAGCAGAGCCTGCTGAACACCTTCGCCGGAAACATCTCTTGTAATAGAAGTATTTTCGCTCTTACGGGCTATCTTATCGATTTCATCAATATAAATTATGCCCTTTTCAGCTCTTTCGACATCAAAGTCAGCTGCCTGCAAAAGCTTTAATATGACGTTTTCCACGTCCTCGCCTACATAGCCTGCCTCGGTAATTGTAGTGGCATCGGCAATGGCGAAGGGAACGTCCAGCATTTTGGCAAGAGTCTGGGCAAAAAGGGTCTTGCCGCTGCCGGTGGGGCCTATGAGCAGAATGTTGCTCTTCTGAAGCTCCACATCATTGTCGCTCTCGTGGAGAATACGCTTATAGTGGTTATATACAGCCACAGAGAGGACAACTTTAGCCCTATCCTGACCAATTATATACTCGTCCAGCTTCTCTTTTATCTGCATGGGTTTGGGGAGCTTTTCAAAAACCAGAGGAAGTCCGTCATTTCCCTCAAGAACCTGTTCGTTCATAGGCAGGTCATCTATTATGCTCATGCACATGCGCACGCACTCATCGCAAATATAGCTTCCGTTGCCGGCAATCAGTCTGTTTGCAGCAGACTGGGGTTTGCCGCAGAACGAGCATCTTATACTTCTTCTATCATCATTTTTTGCCATCTTATTCTCCATTCCGCCGGAGGACAGAGCATTCCTCCAGCATGGCACACCTGTGCCATAGCCTTACCGTTATTACGGCGTTTTAAAACTATGGGGGAACTTGCGTTCCCCCATTAAAGACTCTATCAGCGCTTGTAGATAACCTTATCTATAAGGCCGTATTCCTGAGCTTCCTTGGCGGACATAAAGTGGTCACGCTCGCAGTCAAGCTCAATCTGTTCTATGGATTTTCCGGTGTTTTCAGCCAGAATTCCATTTAACTGTTTCTTTATCTTCAGTATCTGTTCAGCCTGAATCTGAATATCGGTGCACTGACCCTGGCTTCCACCTGAGGGCTGGTGAATCATAATCTCAGAGTTGGGAAGAGCAATACGCTTTCCCTTAGCGCCGGAAGAGAGCAGGAAAGCTCCCATAGAGGCAGCCATGCCGATGCAGATAGTGGAAACGTCAGGCTTTATATACTGCATTGTATCGTATATTGCAAGACCTGAGGTAACGCTTCCGCCGGGACTGTTGATGTAAAACTGTATGTCCTTATCGGGGTCCTGTGCTTCAAGATACAGAAGCTGAGCCACAATAAGGCTTGCGGTGGTGTCATTTACTTCCTCAGACAGCATGACTATACGGTCATTTAAAAGTCTGGAGAAAATATCATATGAACGCTCTCCGCGGCTGGTTTGTTCTACGACATAAGGTACTAAACTCATTTTATTAAACTCTCCTTTAAAATATCATTATCCAAGAGAGCATATCCTTATTCCCGCTTAATTATTCAGCCTTTTCCTCTTCTTTGGGTTCGGTAGCAACAGCGGTGTCAAACATAAGGGCAGTGGCTTTCTCCTTGAGTTTTTCGGAGGTGATGAATGCATCACCGAAGTACTCCTTGACTTCCTCGGGCTTTGCGCCAACGCTCTCAGCCATATTGGTGATGAACTCTTCCTTCTCCTCGTCGGTAACTTCAAAGTTCTCAGCCTTGATAATTGCCTCGATAAGAAGGTCGCCCTTTACCTGCATAAGAGCACCGGGACGGATGGACATGTTGAGGACCTCCTCGCTCAGACCCATCATCTCAGTGAGCTTCTCGAAAGGTACGCTCTGGTCGGTCATACCGAAGTTAGCAGCGTAGTTGCGAATGATCTCCTCAACCTTCTCGTTAACCATAACTTCGGGAACCTCAACCTGCATGTTCTCGCAAGCCTTGGTCATAATATCAGAACGGAACTGGCTCTCTGCCTGATCGTCAAACTGCTTCTGCAGGTCTGCACGAACATTTGCAGTGTACTCATCCAGAGTGTCGAACTCGGAAACATCCTTAACGAACTCGTCGTCAAGCTCAGGCAGCTCGGAAACGCTCAGGTCGTTCAGTTTAACCTTGAATACGACAGCCTTGCCGGCAAGCTCGGGAGTGTACTCTTCGGGGAAGGTTATGTCCAGATCCTTCTCTTCGCCGATATTCATACCGCAGACCTGCTCCTCAAAACCGGGAACGAAGCTGTGAGAACCAAGCTCGAGGGAGTAATCCTCAGCCTTGCCGCCTTCGAAGGGAACACCGTCGAGGTAACCGTCAAAGTCGATGTTTGCGGTATCGCCCATCTGAGCAGGACGACCCTCAACGCCAACCATACGAGCGTTGCGCTTGCGAGCGTTCTCGATTTCAGCATTGACGTCCTCGTCGGCAACTTCCTTCTTAGCCTTGGGAGCCTCGATGCCCTTGTACTGACCCAGAGTCACTTCGGGGTAAAGGGTAATGGAGAAGGTGTAGGAGACGGTCTTTTCGTCGCTGACATTAACATCAACGATAGAAGGAGCACCTACCATTCTCAGCTCGCTCTCCTTAAGGCCGAATTCAAAAGCCTGGGGAGCAAGGTCATCCATAGCGTCTTCGTAAAACACTTCAGCGCCGTACATGCCTTCGATAACAGCTTTGGGAGCTTTGCCTTTGCGGAAACCGGGAATATATATATTTTTCTTGTTCTTGAGATAAGCGCCGTTGACAGCAGCCTCGAACTCGGCCTTGTCAGACTCTACCTGGAACTGGGCAATGTTATTTTCTTTCTTTTCTACGTTCTTAACAATCATGATTGTTTCCTCCTCTATATGTGGCTAACACGCACTTTGACATGATAGCAGATTTATTCTATAAAATCAATGAAAAAATCTTTAACAAAGCTCTAATCTTGAAGTTTTATCGGGCAAAAATCTATATAATCGGCAGAAACCAGCTTAAATTCTGTTCCACGGTGCCAATTATTGAAAGAGTAGGCGCATCCTTTGCCGTGGATGTGACCGTAGCAGCAGAGCCTGACTTCGTATTTTTTCAGAAGCTCAAGTATTTCCTCGCATCTGTAATGCTGATATATTGGCGGGTAGTGGAGGAAAACCAACTTCTTTTTATCCCCTGCCGCTTTAAGTGAAGTCTCCAGGCGCATTATCTCACGACGCATTATTTTTTTGTCATGTTCTATGCCCTTTTCTTCCTCGTAAAACCAACCTCTTGTGCCGCATATTGCATAGTCATTATAAAAATAGCAGTTGTTGTGCAGTATTTCTATACTGTCTATCCCATTGGCTTCAAAAAAGGATTTTGTTTTCGAGACTGTATTCCACCAGTAATCATGGTTTCCCTTTAAAATAATTTTTTTGCCGGGCAAATCATTTACAAAAAGGAAATCTTTAAGTGACTCCTCAAGACTCATTCCCCAGCTCAAATCGCCGCATAGTACAGTAACATCTTCCTCTGTCAGTGAAGCAAAATTATTTTTCAGCTTTTCTGCGTGGTTTTTCCATTTTTCTCCGAATATGTCCATAGGCTTATCTGTGCCCAGAGACAAATGGAGATCTCCAATCGTATACAGTGCCATAAAATCAAAAAACTCCCAATGTATAAAAGTGAATTAACAGCAGAAAATATATGAGCAACAAAATGAAATGGAGGCTATATTATGAGCGATAAATGTAATTGCAATAACGCCATTCCTCATGTAGGCTGTGACGTCACAAACTGCAAGTATAACACTGCCGACTGCCACTGCACGGCAGAAAAGATCAGCGTTCACAACAGCAATGCCGTCACCAAGGGTGAGACTTACTGCTCCACCTTCTGTCCCCGAGGTACCTGCTGAGAAGTCCGGGCTTTGCCCGGCTTACATAATTACTCGAAAGCATTTTCAATATGCTCAATCCTAATTTTACCGTTATGCCCGTCCGGGGCGTAGATTTCAATAACATCAAAGCGTGGTTGAAGTTGGGTTTCATTTTCCATGAGCCAGAATCCCGCTGTAGAAATTATTCTCTCCTGTTTTGCTCTTGTGACGAACTCTCTGGCCTCGGCAAATTTATTGTTCTTCCTGAGCTTAACTTCAACAAAAACAATATATTTCCGTTTTTTTGCAATAATATCTATCTCACCTAAACGGCAGAGGTAATTCATATCCAGTATAAAATATCCGTGTCTGCGGAGGTAGCGAGCCGCCTGCTCCTCGCCCCATGAGCCAAGTGATTTTTTATCCATCAGTGCATTTTCTTCAAAAAGCTTTTACGATGTATGGGACACGGGCCAAACTCCCGTATTGCCTCATAATGGAGTTTTGTTCCGTATCCTTTATGCTTTTCAAAGTGGTACTCCGGATATTTTTTTGCCTCTTCGTACATAAGCCTGTCACGGCTCACTTTTGCCAGAATTGAGGCGGCGGCAATATCAGCACATCTGGCATCGCCCTTTACAACACAGCGGCTTTCTATGTTAATGCCTGTATTCCTGTTGCCGTCAATAAGAGTCAGCTCCGGCACTCTATCAAGCTTTTCAATGGCTCTGTTCATGGCAAGATAAGTGGCATTTAAAATATTTAGTTCTTCTATTTCCTCAACCGTCGCAAAGGCAATTCCGTAGCTCAGTGCCTTTTCCTTGATAAGCTCAAAAAGGCTCTCACGCTTTTTTTCGGAGAGCTTCTTTGAGTCGTTAAGACCGGCTATCTCAATATTTCTGGGCAGTATGACAGCGGCGGCACACACAGGCCCTGCCAGCGGGCCTCTGCCTGCTTCATCTACACCGCATATAAGGCTGACTCCTGAATCATAAATTTCATTTTCATAATCCCAGAGTTCAGTCATTAGGTACCTCCAGACTTATGCGTCCCAGTTTTCCGTCATGGTACTCACCTAAAAGGGTGTTTGCCATGCGTTCGATGTCGTATTCGCCACGGGAAACGAGGAATCCACGTTTCTTTGCGGCCTGCTCCAAAAGTTCAAAACCGTTCATGCTTAAATCAGGTTTAAACTTATAACGGGCTTCAACGGCTTCAGGATACATCTGGCACATTCTCAGCATGAAATTAGCGCCTAAAGTTTCCTTATCCAACACGTCGGCTTTTATGGCGTTTGTTATTGCCAGCATTTCGCCAACTTCCTGACTTTCAAATTTAGGCCAGAGAATACCGGGAGTGTCCAGAAGCTCAAGACCTGTGCCGATATTTATCCACTGTTTTCCTCTTGTAACTCCGGGTTTATCTCCGGCAATGGCTGCTTTTCTGCCTGCCACCTTATTTATAAATGTGGATTTACCAACGTTCGGAATACCCAGTATCATAATTCTAAGGGGTCTGCCGACCTGTCCCTTTGCCTCAAACTCTTTAAGCTTATCGCTCAAAAGCTTGCGAACTGTTGGCACAAAGCTTTTTACGCCTTTTCCGCTTTTAGCATCGGTTTCCAGAACCATAAGTCCCTGAGCTTCAAAGTGCTTTTTCCATCTTGCAGTTACTGCCGGATCTGCCAAATCAACTCTGTTGAGTATAACAAGTCTGGGCTTATCGCCGGAGAGTCTGTCTATATCAGGGTTACGGCTTGAGTATGGAATTCTGGCATCCAGAAGCTCGCACACAGCATCAACCATTTTGATGTTTTCTTCAATCATGCGCTGTGCCTTGGTCATATGACCGGGGAACCACTGGATATTCATTTTTTCAAATCCGTCATTCATTATCTTATCCATCCTATCTCATTTATGGGGAAGATTACAGCATAAGCACGGCCTAAAATAAGGCGGGTATCCACCATTCCTATATCGGCGTTACGGCTGTCTGTTGACATATTGCGGTTATCTCCCATTACAAAAACGCAGCCGTCGGGCACTACTTTAGGGCCTATAAAGTCTATCTTTGTGTGAGTGAACTCGGCAATATAATCTTCTTCCAGAGGTTTACCGTCAACGTAAACTATACCTTTATCGAAGTTTATATTGACCTCCTGACCCTCGGTGGCTATAACACGCTTCACAAGAGCCTTGTCTGGATCATAGCTGTCCTTTTTAAATACAACCACGTCACCCTGTTTTGGCTTATAGAAAAGGTTTGAAACCAGCATTTTGTCGCCGTTATTCAAAGTAGGGTTCATTGAAGTACCGGACACATCTATAACTCTTATAAAGAACACGAAAAGCACTACGCATATTATAAGAGCAGTTATAAGACACTGTATCCAGTCGTAAATTTCTTTTCTTGCTCTAAGCTCTTTTGGAAGCTCATCTTCTGTTTTTTTCTTATTACCCATAATTATCTCCATTTCCGAAAATAATCCGACTTTAATTAAAAAGTTTCAGATTATTATACACCATAAGGCGGCACATAGGCAAGTTTTTTATATACTTGAAAATTTAGAGGCTATTCGTTACAATATAGCAAAGACCCAACGGAGGTTTCTGCTATGAAAAAGCTCAGTATAATTATACCTGTATATAATGTAGAAAAATATCTTGCAAAATGTCTTGATTCAGTAATATATCCTGATTTATCTGGTTATGAAATAATAGTTGTAAATGACGGCAGCACTGACAACTCCCCTGCTATCGCCAATGATTACGGAGCAAAATACCCTAAGCTCATCAAAATAGTAGATAAAGAAAACGGCGGTCTCGGCAGTGCCAGAAACGCAGGACTTGAAGCAGCTCAGGGTGAATATGTGCTGTTTTTAGACAGTGACGACTGGCTTGCCGAAAATGCCGTGGCTGAAATTCTGGAAGAAACGGAAAAAGGCTTTGACATCGGTGTATTCGACTTTATTCCGGTAACTGAGCAAGGCCGTCAGCTTGCCGTTATAAAAGGCTGCGAGAGAGAGGGAATGTTCTCATTCGAGGAATTTCCCGAGCTTTTATTCTCTCCCCCTTGTGCCTGCAATAAAATCTGGCGGAGAAGTCTGTTTGAAGAAAGCAGCATACGTTATCCCGACAGGCTGTGGTTTGAGGACTTAGCCACAATCCCCGGACTGTATCTCAACTCGAAAAAAATATTGCACATAAATAAGACATGGTATTATTATCTCCAGCGTTCAGGCTCTATCACTAATAATAAGAACTTAGGAAGAAATACCGAAATGCTGACCGTCTGTGACATGGTGCTGAACTATTATAAAGAGCATAATGTTTATGCAAAATACAGACCGCAGCTTTTGTATATGTGTGCCTACAACGAGCTTATAACCTCTACCACAAGGGTGAATCTTTCAGACCCGAAAAGTGAAATTCAGGATGAGCTTTTAAACTGGTTTTTGCAGAATTTTCCCGATTATGCAGAGAATGAATATATTAAATCCATGCCTCCAAAGCTAAAACTGCTTTTAAATCTCACTGTCAAAAAGCGCAGAAAAGGTATACACTCTATAATGAAGCTTAATAATTTTCTCAAAAAGAAAGACTGACAAAAATTCCCCGTGCCGGAAAAGCACAGGGAATTTTTACTATGAGATGTTGTTCTTCAACTTCAAAATCTGTCGTGAAAGTCCTGAAAAGCCGTGATAATTAAGATACATAATTATTCTTCTGTTAAGAGTCTCCGCCTTAAAGCTTTCGCACTTTGTAAGGCTTGGAATGTTCTGACGAACATACGCCCTCAGCTCTCTCATTACCTCTTTTTTATCGCTGCCGTTCTGCTTGTCAACTCTCTTGATAGTTTCAAGCAGGAGGTGATTTATTACAAGGGAGTTGAATTCCTCTTTGTAGCCAAGAGGCAGCATATACGCCTTTAACTCATCCAGTATTTTTATAATATCCAGATTTTTTCTGGAGTTGTTATTATTCATAGTGGATTCCTGACCCACTCGGTAAAAGTACAGGTTTTCAGGAAGTCTGGCCTGTTTTTGGGATTTAAGTGCAATTTTAATCACAAAAGATAAATCCTCATACCAGACCTTTCCCTCCGGAAAATATACGTTCTCGACTAAATCACGCCTTATAAGCTTATCCCAGACAGCAGTATCAATTTTTATAAGTCGCTCATACTGAGACATATTTATAGTTCTGCTGCTGCCGTCATCGTAGCACTCTTCAATGTCGCACACAGTCAGGTCAGCATTTTCCGCTTCCGCCTTCTCGTACATATGCTTAAACATATCGGGAGATACCCAGTCGTCGCTGTCAGCAAAGCCCAGATACTTGCCTTTTGCCATTTTTATGCCGATGTTTCTGGCTCTTCCCTGTCCGCCGTTTTCAACGGTAACAGCATTTATAATCTCAGGATATTTTTTCTTATAGCTTTCAATGATTTCCGCCGACGAATCCTTTGAACCGTCGTTTATTAAAATAAGCTCGTAGTCATCAATGCTCTGATTTACAAGTGAGTCAAGACACTTTGGCAGGAACTTTTCTGCGTTATAAACGGGAACAATAATGCTGACTTTCATTTTTTGCTCTCCTTTTTGGCGGTAATCGGGAAAATCACCGTCTTATAATATATCAGTGCCAGTACAACGGATAAATATATTGAAACATTGGGTCTTCTGAGCAATGAACCGGAAAACTGTGCAAGGCCAAGCTGAAGCATAAGGCAGAGAAGCAGAGTGAAGTTCTCCATTGAAAGGCTGCCCTTAAAGTCACGAACAAGCCGTCTTATAATGAGGTACACGAAATACAGCAGGAATGCGACATATAGTGCAAATCCCAGATAGCCGTAATAATAGAAAATTGCGGGATAATCGTTTTCCATATCGTACATACCGTTTTTGACTGTCTCGCTTGCCTCGAAGCCTAAAAGCTTTGTGAGAAAATCGCTATCCTCAAAAATCATAGAGGCGTAATTTACCTTTAAGAGGCGCATATCAATGAGCTTGTCGGCTGAAATGGTCATATCGTATTTTTCATACACTCTGTCCATTCCGAATCTGTCGTATATATCAGGCATTACGCCCAGTAAAGTCTGGTAATAGTCAAAAAACAGTGCTTTTAGTTCCGGGTCTGCCATTTTTTCTTCAAGGCTCATGCTGTAAATATCGTAGCCCTTTTCTTCAAGGAGGTTTTCAAACTCAAGCTGAGTTTCGCTTTTTGCCTGTCCCAGAGAACCGTCAATCTTTGCTCTCGGGCTAATCGGATACACAATCACGGAAACAATCGTCATAGCTAAAGCCGTAACCAGAAATACCGGTTTCAGCTTATCCAGTTTGAGAATGCGGCGGAACACCATAAAGAAAGCGTATCCGATAAGTATTGCAAAAAGTCCGGTATAGCAGGCCTTTGTTCCGTTGGCTATAAGGATAGCAGTAACCGCTGTTGGAATAAGAGCCTGAGCAAATTTGTTTTCGGTAACTGCTGAAAGTCCCACAGCAAATACGGCAAATGACACCATTATAATGCTGTTTGCACAGCGGTTATCGTCTGTCACCCATCCGCTCAGTCCGACACCTGCACCGTAGGTGGAGTTCCATGTGCCGGTCGCAAGGGCGATAACAACAGTTGCGAGCAGAATAATTGTTGCCGCTTCTATGCCTTTAATGGCCTGTTTTTTGCTTTTTTCGTCACGAATAAGGTATATAAAGCAAATCGCAAACACAGGTGTCTGAATTACTCTGGCATAATACGCCAAGTCATAAAACAGGTTTATATACCCAACCCTGAAACCGTTTAGCATATGCAAAATGCCAAAGCCTGCAATCACAGCCATTGACGCAATAAAAGTCTTTTTCTTTTTCAGAGTGAACAGCAGATACAGCGGCAATATAAGCATTATTAAAAGGCGCAAATATCCTGCCGCAGTTGCAACGGAATCCTGCGTCCAGAACGCTAATGCGTCCAGAATCGGCTGAGCCGCAATAAGCAGCACAAGCCAGTTGTTTTTTAAAAAGTTTTTGATTTTTTCCATAGTATATTAGCTCAGAAGCTTCTGAAGCTGTTCCTTTATATTATTGTTATATTCGCTCAAATCGTCTAAGGTTTTTTTCTTTTTCTGCGCCTTGGACAGTGCCTCTGCAATATCTTTTGTTCCGACAAGCCCGGGATTATATTTTTCCAGATTTTCAGCCATAAAAAGCTCCAGTCCCAGAGACTTTGCCTCCCACAGTACAATCCCCTGCCCCTCATAACGGCTTGTAAGTGCGAAGCCGTCCATCTGCTTTACATATGGGAAAGGATTTTTCTTGTTTCCTAAGAAGCTGACGTATGAACTCAAGCCCAGTTTATCTCTCTGCTCTTCAAGTTTTTCCTTATCTGGGCCATCACCTATTAAATAAAGGTGTATATCCTTGCGATTTTTTACTACCTGAGCCATATCTTCCAGTAAAATATCATAGCCTTTCTGTCGGCAAAGTCGGCCCACAGAGCAAAGATTATATACGCTGTTATCAACGGCAAAATCAGTTTCTTCCTGAGCCTGCCTGAAAATCAGCTCTGTATCAACGAAATTCTGTACGGTGGAAATTTTAGCATCTTTAAGTCCGGTCATCTCTCTGAAGCTTGGAATTATTCCGGGAGAAACAGCACAGAATTCATCAAAATACTTGAATTTTCCTTTAAAGAAGTTCCACAAAATTCTATATTTAGGTTCTTCGCTGTATTTGATTTTAACGTCATTGTGTATCCACAGTACACGCTTTTTTGCTTTGACGGAGAGAGCTGCCACAGCGCACTCGCTGCTGTAACTGTTAAACTCAACCGCCACGTCATACTCTTCATCGCTGTACGGGAACTTGCCCAAAGCCTTTAAAATGCCGAAAGGTACAAATCTGGTAAAGTAAGGAAATGGTTTAAAATATATGAATTTCAGGTTTTCGTGTTCAGGCAGCTGATAAAACATATTTTCATTGCAGTAGTACACATCAACCTTATATTTATCATAATCAAGATTATCTAAAATACTTACAAGCGCTCTCTGTATTCCGCCAACGCCAAAGTTTCTCTGAAAAAATGCAATCTTTTTCATAAGCAGCACTCCTCAAGATTCATTATCGTAAATGTTCAAAATATTAAGTTATTATAACATTATCAGCAGTAGAAGTAAATAAACTAATGTAAAACAAACGGCGCTCCCCATACGGGAAGCGCCGTTTGAAAACAAAATGAGCTTATATGCGCTCTTTAACCTTAGCCTTCTTACCCACGCGATCACGCAGATAGTAGAGCTTGGCTCTGCGAACCTTACCGCGACGAATAACGGTAATGGATTCAATAGAGGGAGAGTGGATGGGGAAAACCTTCTCAACACCTACGCCGTAGGATACACGACGAACGGTGATGGTCTCGTTGATGCCGCCGTGCTTTCTGGCAATGATGGTGCCTTCAAAAGCCTGGCTGCGCTCACGGTTTCCTTCATTAACACGGACGAGAACACGTACAGTGTCACCGACGTTAAACTCGGAGATCTCTTCCTTCATGTACTTTTCGCTTAAAATTTTGACCAGATCCATAATCTAATCCTTCCTTCATATAGACGTTCTATACCGTTGGGAAAATCCTCGGCAGCGGACCGCCTTTCTTAGTGTGCAGCAATTTGTCTGCACAAGCTATGGTATTTTAACACATAGGCTGCTATATTGCAAGTGTTTTTTATCGGAAAATATTCATTTCTCCGTCATAGCCCTCAATTCTTGTAAATTTAGCAAAATCAGGGGCTATATCTGCTGCTTTTTGTTCAAGCGCATCACTCAAAAGCTGGGGATTCAATGTGGGGTTCTGTGCTGACACGAACACATGGAGCTTAACTCCCTCTTCCGCAGCTTCAAAACTCAGGTCTTTAAATGCAGGGCGAATATCCATTTCTCCCATGCCACGCTTTGTTTTCTTGCTTATTACAATGCTATCCTGATTAAAGAATTCTCTGAGCTTGTCCGCCATCTCTGCCTTGTCCCGCTCATCATATTCAAATATTCCCTCAATCTCCAGCCATTTAAGCTCGGCAGCTTTGCGGGTGGCTTCGTATGCGTCATACACCTCTATGCCCTCAGGCAGCTGGCGTGTAAGTCTTTCAGGAAAAGCAGAAAGGTCTTCCTCGTTTTTAAGGCTGAAATCCATTACCTCGCACAGGCTTGAAGCACCTACGGAAAGGGGTAAGGATATGGAAATCTGAGGGTGAGGGTTAAAGCCCTTGGAATATTCAAGCTCGTATCCCGCTCTTGAAAATGCTCTCTGCATGGTACGCATAAGGTCAAGGTGGGAGATATAGACCGCTCTGCCGGTCTTTCTGAAACGCAGTCTCAGTTTACTCATCGCAGCGTCTGCCTCCTTCTAAAAGTTTCAGTGCGCCGCAAGCCATACACTGTTTGCGGCAGTCAGGCGAGAGCTGAGATTTATAGCACATCTCTCTTTCGTGCAGCAGGTGTGCCTTGCGGACACCTACGTCTATGTGATCCCAAGGCAGAACACTGTCCAGAGGATAATCACGGTTTGCGTAGAATTCAGGGTCAATACCGCACTTTTTAAATGCGTCCATCCATCTCTCAAAGGAGAAGTAGTCGCTCCATGCGTCAAGTCTGCCGCCGTTGCGGTGAACCTCTTCTATTACGTCTGCAACTCTTCTGTCGCCTCTGGAGAGTACAGCTTCAACAAGGCTTGTCTCCGCATCGTGCCAGTTATAAGTAACATTTCTTGCAGTAATATTGCTTCTCAGCAGGTTTACACGTCTTAAATATTCCTCTATGCTTATCTGAGGCTCCCATTGGAACGGGCTGTGGGGCTTGGGAATAAAGCAGGAGGTAGAAATGGTGATTTTAACACCACGGTTTTTGTTGGGAGAATTCATGCGCCAGCAGTGAAGCACTTCGTTTGCCATTTCAGCAATGCCCAGAATATCCTCGTCGGTTTCGGTGGGAAGTCCAAGCATATAGTAAAGCTTGACTGTGTTCCAGCCGCCTGCAAAAGCTATCTTGCAGGTATTGAGCAGGTCCTCTTCCGTGACGTTTTTGTTTATAGCATCTCTCAGTCTCTGGCTGCCGCCCTCAACTGCAAAGGTAAGGCCGCTCTTTCTGACTTTCTGTAGCTTCTCCATCAATTCAATAGAGAAGTTGTCCGCTCTGAGAGAGGGCAGAGAAATACCTATGCTTCTCTCCTCGCAGTATTCCAGCAGTCCGTCGCACAGCTCTGGAAGCTGTCGGTAGTCGCTGGTGCTCAGAGAGAGCAGAGTAACGTCCTGATAACCAGTATTTTTCAGAGTCTCAATTCCCTGCTTAATAAGGGTTTCCGGCTTTTTGGAACGGATAGGTCTGTAAACGTGTCCTGCCTGACAGAATCGGCAGCCACGGACACAGCCACGGAAAATCTCAAGACTTACTCTGTCGTGAACTATCTCAGTTGAGGGAACTATGGGATTTGTAGGGAACGGAGAGGAATCCAGATCCTGAATAATCCGTTTCTTCACTTTCTCAGGCGCACCCTCAGTGGGAGTTACGGCCTTTATAGTGCCGTCCTCATTGTAGCTCACTTCATATAATGAAGGGACGTAAACACCCTGTATCTGAGCAGCTTTCACCAGGAACTCATGTTTGCTCCAGCCCTCAGCTTTAGCCTGATTATAGAGGCATAGCACTTCGTTGTTAACTTCCTCTCCCTCACCGACTATAAACAGGTCAATGAAGGGTGCCATAGGTTCAGCGTTGACAGCAGCTGTACCGCCGGCAAAAACAAGAGGAGCAAGCTCGTGTCTGTCCTCGCTTCTCAGAGGAATTCCTGCCATATCCAGCATGTCCAAAACAGTTGTATATGCCATTTCATAGCCTATTGAGAAAGCTATCATGTCGAATTTATTAAGGCTGTCTCCGCTCTCAAGGGCGTACAGAGGCAGATTAGCTTTCTGCATCTCCTCGTACATATCGCCCCAAGGTGCAAAAACACGCTCGCACCATACGAAGTCAAGGCTGTTCATGGTGTTGTACAAAATGCTCATTCCCAGGTTTGACATACCTATCTCGTAGGTATCAGGGAAGCAAAATGCAACACGGAGAGAAACGCTGTTTTTATCTTTTATTATCTGGTTGAATTCACCGCCTGTATAACGGGCAGGTTTCTGCACTTTCAGCAGAATTCTTTCAAGTCTTTTATCCATAGTAAACTCCATATAATTTGGTATGAGGTATGGTAAAAAATCCTCAGTTATAGTATTTTACAATATTTCTCGCCGTTTTACAATACCCCGTCGGTCTTCCTGATATAAAAGAAGCCATATAGAGGCCACAAGGAGAGCTGCCCCCTGTTCATGGAGCATTAACCAAACGCCAAATAAAAGCATACTCAAAGCTGTAAAAAAGCTCACCGCACTGCTCAAAATCTCACCTTTTCTATCCCCCAAAATTGCGATGGAGAGCTGTGCAAAAATTCTGCCGCCGTCCAGTGGCATTGCCGGCAGCAGGTTAAAAATGGACAGCAGTAAGCTTGTCCCCGCTGACAGGCAAAGGGTGGGGTTATTCAGCTCTGTTCCGTATTTTGAAGCGGCGTAAGCATATGCAAAGCCCATTATCGGCCCTGCGGCAGCTGCTACGGCGTGACCGAGAGCGCCGGTGTAGCCGTAGTAGTCAATGCAAAAACCTCTTGCCTCTGCACGAAAGCCTTTTATATGTAAGCCCAGCAGCCAGAGTGCTATGATATGTCCAAGCTCATGGAATACCACAGCCGCCAACACCGCCGCCAGCTCTTCCGGTTTTGAGAGGTAAAACAGCACACCCAGAATCCCGAGGGCGGCGGCACTTACATAGACGTTTCTCCGTTTCATTCTCAGTTCTCCGTGTCTAAGATTATAATATCTGTCTGCTCGTCTTGTGTTTCTTCCTCAGTTTTCGTTTTATCGTTCACTTTCATTGCCTCTTTTTTCTCTTCCTCTTTAAAGCCGAAAGCCTCTATCAGCTCCTGAGTTATTCCGTTCTCGCTGATTTTTCTGCCCATGGTTTCGATTGCTTCAATGCAGTTCCGGTCGTTGCTCAACAAATCAAGCGCTCCCGCTCTCATGTCCTCTGCTACCCCCGGAAAGGCCATTTTCAGCGTGGCTAAAATGGTGAACACAAATGCGCTAATATAAATTTTCAGTTCTTCCATAACATTCATCTCCCCTTTGTGCATTATATTTTACATACTTTCAGAGTATGCACAGATATTATACTTGACAACATGATGGAAAATTACTATAATAAATAAGCTTATCGGGGTGTAGCGCAGATGGTAGCGCGCTTGGTTCGGGACCAAGAGGCCGGGAGTTCAAGTCTCCCCACTCCGACCATAAAAGAACCCTGACTTGATACAATGGCGTATTAAGTCAGGGTTCTTTTCATTTTATAGAGAGCCTTGCGTTGTCAATAGTTTCATAGCTTTCATATTTCGAGAAGTATCAGAGTGGCTTATGCTGCTCTGATTTTTTATGATACTTCAATTTTATAAAATCGATTATAATTGACATTTTTACAAAAATTTCGAGAACTCATACACAAAAAACTACCCGCAGCGGGTAGGGCGAGCAGCAAAAATGAAGTATATAATATATTTAAAAATATAAGCAAATTATTTTTTGAAAGGAAAGTAATGCTATGAAAACTATGAAAATAAGCAAACCCCTGAGTATCATACTCCTTATTGTTATGATTCTCTCGCTCATGCCAACATCCGCATTGGCAGAGGGAGCTGGTGAAGATGCAGTTTCACCGCTTTCTTCCGGGGGCGAACCGATTGTTATCAACGAAATTTCAGCAACGGTCACTGCTCCTGAACCCGGAAAGGCACCTAAGGATATGAGTGCATCAGCTCCGGATGGTGCAAATTATACCGTTAGATTTTTTCGCTGCTGCGACTACGATCCAGTTTCTGTTATGCCAGCTGATGCGACCTTCAACCCCGATACGTACTACGATGTTGACATACTTGTTGTTGCAAATCCAGGATATGAAATCAGCGAGACAGCCAGCATACAGATTAACGGAGATGCAAGTATAGACGCTTATCGTTCCGGAACATTTGGTAATGAAATTATGTACTCAATGGATTTTCATACTGCTGCTCCTCCGGCTCCTCCCAGCAATGTGATTGACAATATGGCAGCATCAATCACATTCCCGGTCGCAGGTCAATGCCCTTCGGATACAGGTGTATCTTCTCCGGATGACGCAAATTATACCGTTGAGTTTTACCGCTGCCGATATCGCTTTAATAAAGTTGACAACGGTGTTAATAAATTTGCCTGGGACGTGCCTATGGATGAGCCTCTTGAAGCCGACAAAACATATACTGTTGAGGTACTTGTCGGTGCAAAGCCGGGGTATGAAATCAGTGAAGAGGCCACACTGCGAGTAAACGGAGACTATAACATTTATTGCGGCCGTATCGCAACAGTGGGTGACAAGATTCTTTACTCAACCAGTTATATTCCCAAAGCCCCGGTAGACACAATCAACAGAATTGTAACCAGTGTCACTCGCCCTGTTGCCGGTGGTAAGCCTACAGATGTTCAGGTATTGGTAGCCGATAATCTGCCTTATACCGGTGAAGTGATGGCATGGAGTGTAGGTGATACATACCAAGATTCTGATGCTATGTATGGCAACTTTGAAGCCGGTAAAACCTACTGGGCAAACATCAAATTCGATGTTAAGACCGGCAGTAACAGCAAATTTGCGAATTCCATTGATATAATAGTTGAAAGTGACGGGGTAGAAAAAAACTCTGTTCAGCCTGACGGTTCTTATGCCGAAATCGTTCTTAAATTTGTTATTCCTGCTTCTGAACCTGAGACTGTTGATATACATGTAAACAAGGTGTGGCTGAACGAAAATGGTGACCCTGTTGACTGGCCTGAAGGACAGATTGTTGATGTCATTCTTCTGAAAAACGGAGAACCCAGCGATATTCAAGCCCGAATTGTTGATAATACTGGTACAGAATTTTTAAGCTTCCCTAAGTTTGACCCAACCGGACGTGAAATTGAATATACCGTAGATGAAGTCAATGTACCAAATGGTTATACACATGAAGTAACGCTTGATACAACCGGCAACTTCATTATTACAAACACCAAAACTCCTGAGTCTGCGGACTATGCCACCATCACAGTCAGAAAAGAGTGGAAGGACGGAGCAGGAAACGCAATCACTCCTCCTGTGGACTCTGTTGAGGTAGAAATTCTTAACGGCGAAGAAATTGTTGAAGTTTTCTCTGTAAGCAAGCGCAATCAGTGGACCAACTCCATGAACCTGCCTGCAAAGGACAGTAACGGCAATCCTATTAACTACACCGTAAAAGAAGCAAATGTACCTGATGGATTTGAGTCTGCTGTAAACGGTACTCTTCAGGACGGTTTCACTATTACAAACACCAAAACTCCTGAGTCTGCGGACTATGCCACCATCATAGTCAGAAAAGAGTGGAAGGACGGAGCAGGAAACGCAATCACTCCTCCTGTGGACTCTGTTGAGGTAGAAATTCTTAACGGCGAAGAAATTGTTGAAGTTTTCTCTGTAAGCAAGCGCAATCAGTGGACCAACTCCATGAACCTGCCTGCAAAGGACAGTAACGGCAATCCTGTTAACTACACCGTAAAAGAAGCAAATGTACCTGATGGATTTGAGTCTGCTGTAAGCGGTACTCTTCAGGACGGTTTCACTATTACAAACATTCAGGAACATAGATATCTTCTGCACTATGATGCAAACGGTGGAAAAAATCCCCCTGTCGACAGTTCTGAGACAAATGCTCTCGGGTTTGCTGAAATGTATGTAAGCTCCGATAAGCCAACCAAAAAGGACATGGTATTCACTGGTTGGGCCACATCTAAGGATGGCAAGGCGGTGTACCATGCAGGAGACAAGATAACACTGACTCTGGATAATGACAGCATAACCCTTTACGCTGCATGGGCAAAACCCACCGACAAACCGAAAACCGGAGACGAAAGCAATGTTCTTCTCTGGACCTCACTGGCCATCGCATCTCTTGCAGGCTGTGCAGCATTGTTTGCATACAGCAAGAAAAGGCATAAAGCCTAATTCTTATTGAATAAGAACTCATAGAAAATGGGGACCTCAATGGAAGTCCCCATTTTTCAAAAAGATTTTTCTAAAGGAGAATAAAATATGGGACTTATAAAAGCAGCAATCGGCGCTGCAGGCGGTGCAATGGCCGATCAATGGCTTGAATTTTTCTACTGCGATGCGATGGACGCAGACACTCTTGTGCTCAAAGGCCAGAAAAGAAGCTCCAGGCGCTCGTCTAACAGACACGGCGAGGATAACATTATTTCTAACGGCTCAGGAATAGCTGTTGCGGACGGTCAGTGTATGCTCATAGTTGAGCAGGGGCAGATAGTTGAGGTATGTGCCACACCGGGTGAATTTACTTATGACAGTTCAACCGAACCCAGTATATTCACCGGAGATTTAGGGGATGCCGTAGAGCTGACCTTCAGGAACATAGGAAAACGCTTCACCTACGGCGGAGACACCGGAAAAGACCAGCGGGTTTACTATATCAACACAAAGGAAATCATGGATAACAAGTTTGGCACTGCAAACCCCTTTATGTTCAGAGTAGTTGACAGCCGTATAGGACTTGACAAGGATGTTTCCATACGCTGTAACGGTATATACTCCTATCGGATTACCGATCCCCTCACCTTCTATACCAATGTTTGCGGCAATGTAAGTGATAGATATGAGCGTTCCCAGCTTGATGCAACGCTCAAAGGTGAGTTTATATCGGCCTTGCAGCCCGCTTTTGCCAAGCTTTCCGAGCTGGAACTGCGACCCAGCCAGATTCCCGCACATGCCACAGAGCTTGAGGATGCTATGGACGAGGCACTCACTAAAAAGTGGCATGAAAAAAGAGGCATTTCCATAGCATCAGTTGCGTTGAACCCTATAACCCTGAACCCTGAGGACATGGCAAAAATTCAGCAGTTTCAGGATAGTGCTGTTCTCACCAATTCCAGAATGGCCGCTGCCACCCTTGTCGGTGCACAGGCAGATGCTATGAGAGCCGCCGCATCAAATACCGGTGGCGCTGCAATGGGATTTATGGGTATGAATATGGCAGGCAGCATGGGTGGAATGAACGCCATGGGGCTGTTCCAGCAAGCTCAGCAGGAGGAACAGACCCGATTCAATTCAGCGCCAAAACCCGTTTCGTCTGCTGAAAGCTGGAAATGCAGCTGCGGGGCAGAAAACACCGGAAAATTCTGTATGCAATGCGGAAAGGCGAAGCCTGCCCCGTTAGATAGTTGGAAATGCAGCTGTGGAGCAGAAAACACTGGAAAATTCTGCATGGAATGCGGCAAGCAAAAGCCACAGGAAGTGGACGGCTGGGAATGCTCATGCGGAGCTGTTAACAAAGGTAAATTCTGCATGGAGTGCGGTAAACCCAAACCGGCCGGAGCGCCGCTCTATCAATGTGACAAATGCGGTTGGAAGCCTGAAGACCCACACAATCCGCCTAAGTTCTGTCCTGTTTGCGGTGACCCGTTTGATGACAGTGACATAAAATAAATAAAAAATTTTTAAAGATATATATGGGAGGAACATACATGAAAAGCTGTAAAAAAATAGCCACTATTTTGATAGTGCTGGCAATGCTTCTGTCTTTGAATGCCTGCGGTGGAGAAACTGCCAATGATCCAAACCTGGGTAAATATCCGGGTGACCAAATAGATATTTTGGGCTGGATGCCATTGTCAGAGGTGTACAGTGAAGGAGAAAACTACATAGAACTAAACGCTAACGGCAAAGCAAATTTTTGTCTTGACGGGGAAACTATAAAATGCAAATGGACACTTGAAGGTCAGAACCTCAGTTTATCTGCCGAGGGGCAGGAATGTACGGCTATTCTTTCAGACGGTGTTATCACTATTACCGATTTCTTCGGCACAAGTATAGGTATGACATTCGTAAAGGACGGTGCTCAGGCGCCTTCTCTTGTCACAGACGGCACCTCCGATGGTGCGGAAGTCCCCGAAGCAGGAGCAGAGAATTCCGACAGCAATGTGTCTGAAGACCCGATGACTGAAACCGCAGATTACGGCAAAACTACTGCAGATGCCACCGGAATAGTTGATTTAGAAACATTGCAGTCAGGTTTTGAATGGTTACGGGGGCAAACCAGCCAAGAAGGCGGATACCAAAAACCAACCTACGAGGAGGTACGAGAGCATTTCGGCGGTATTGACGGTAAACAGAACATGACTGATTCATGGGAAGATGGGTACCACGGGTATCTCTGGGCTACTGAGGACAACAGCAGTCATATTCTCATTTCCTTCAAGCTCCAGGATGACGGCAGCGAAATCTGGAACAGCAGCAACTGGCAGGGAGATTTTCCGGAATAATCTCCCCTGATATAAACCTGTCTTATGGCTTGTATGGCTGACAGTTCGGATAGCACTTCCCTTCTGTCAGCTTAAATAAAACAGACATTACAACAGCAAAGGAGGAAATTATGGGTTTATTTGGAAAAATGTTTGAAAAAAAGGTCTGTGATATATGCGGCTGTGAAATCGGGCTTATGGGCAACCGCAAGTTGGAGGATGGAAACTGCTGTAAAAAATGTGCCGAAAAACTGTCCCCATGGTTTGAAAGTCGCCGTCACAGCACTGTGGAGGATGTGAAGAAGCAGCTTCAATACCGTGAAGAAAACAAGGCCAGGGTTGCGGAATTTCATGTTACCAGAGACCTTGCCACCGCCTCATACCATGTTTTTATAGACGACGGAAAAAGGCAGTTTGCTGTTGCAACATCATTCAATCCCGAAAGCAACCCGGACATTGTGGATTTATCTCAGGTGGTAAGCTGTCGGCTGGATGTAGACCGTGAGGAGCACGAAGAAAAGTACGAAGGCAGAGACGGCGAAATGAAAAGCTTTTTCCCGCCCAGATATAGATACTCATATAATTACTGGATAAGGCTTTCTATAAATTCTCCGTGGTTTGACGATATGGATTTTCGACTGAACACTTTTGCAATCAAGGATGAGGACAGAGGTGCTTTGCTCAATTATGAACGGCTTGGAAATGAAATTGTTGCGGCTCTTACCTCGCCGGCGGTGTACGGTGGACAGCCTGTGTACGGTGGACAGCCGATGTATGGCGGTGGCTTCAACCCTCAGCATAGCACTGCGTGCAGCCAGCCTGCCGGTTCAGCTGGTCAGGTCAGCTGTCGCAAGTGCGGGTGGGTTGCTGTCGGGCTTGAAAACAGTCCCAAATTCTGCCCGAACTGCGGAGAGCCATTATCCCAAATCTGAAAGCAGTGATCTGGCTGCTTGAATATAGAAAGTGAGATGAAAAATATTGCCGGAATTAAACGAATATAAGTGTCCTGCGTGCGGCGGTGCTATGGAATTTGACAGCGCAGCTCAGAAGATGAAATGTCCATTCTGTGATACGGAGATAGATATATCTGCATTTTCGGATATTGATGGCAGCGCTGAGTCTGGCTCCTCCGGAAAAGAAAGCTCGTGGGAAGCTCAGTCTCAGGTATGGGACGGCGGAGAAGCCGAAGATTTCAGAATATACGTCTGTGAATCATGCGGTGGAGAAATTGTTGCGGACGAAACTACCGGTGCATCTGCCTGCCCCTTCTGCGGAAACAAGGTCGTTATGAAAGGTCAATTTTCCGGTGAGTTAAAGCCTGACTACATAATTCCTTTTAAGCTTGACAAAAAAGCTGCCAAGGAAGCATATAAAAAGCACATCACAGGCAAGAAATTTCTTCCTAAAGTTTTCAGTTCTGAAAATCATATCAATGAAATCAAGGGAATTTATGTTCCCTTCTGGCTTTTTGACATAGATGTCAATGCAGATATTAGCTATCATGCAGAGGTTATAAGAAAGTGGCAGGACAAGGACTACGAATACATGGAGGTCAAAAGCTATGCCTGTCGCAGAGCCGGAAGTATCGGCTTTGAGCATCTTCCCTGTGATGGGTCAAAAAAGATGGATGACAGCTTGATGGAATCCATAGAGCCATACGGATTTCAAGATGCCGTACCGTTCAACAGTGCATATTTGGCTGGATACATGGCGGATAGATACGACGTGGACATGGACAGCCGCAAGCAGCGTGCAGCAGACAGGGTGAAAAAAAGTGCAGAAATTTCTATGGGTAAAACCGTCAGCGGTTATACTCATGTAAGAGTCGAACAAAGCACCGTGAATATACAGAATGCTCGTTACCAGTATGCACTTTACCCGGTATGGCTTTTGAATTCCACTTGGAAAGGTCAGAAATTCACCTTTGCCATGAATGGGCAAACAGGAAAACTGGTTGGTAATCTCCCCATTGATAACGGTGCGTTCTGGCGTTATGTAATTGCTGGTACAGGAATAATAGGAGCTGTTGTCTATGCGGCGCTGGCCATATTTATGAATCTGTGAAAAGGTGGGAGCAGCAATGAAAAGCAAAGAAATCAAGGTTCTTTCTCTTATTATCATAATCTGTCTCTGCCTAAGTGTGACCGCATATGCGGATTTTTCCTATGAGAACTACCTGTTAGACCCTGAGGAACTGGATGCTTATGGTGACGTAAACGGTCTTAACGCTAAAGCTGAAGAATTATCCAATGCCTACGGCATAGTCATTTCCGTTGCTGTTATAGATGACAAGGGTCAGGCAGAACCGGATGCTTTGGCAGATGAGCTATATATGGAGGCTTTTGGCGGCTATGACGGAATACTGCTGTTATATTTTGACAATCAACTTGAAGGGTATGTAGCCACTTACGGCAAAGCATCAAAACTTTTCGGAGATACGGAAAGCAAGCAGCTTATCGACGCCTTTGACTCACGTCAATATTATGGTGAATGTGTTTTCGCATATTTAAGCGCTGCCGAACGTATTCTCGGTGAGAAGGTAGACAGCGGCGAGCTTATAGTTGCTGGCAAAAATGGAATTGATGCAGAGCAAGCAGCAGCGGAAAACCCCGATGCCGTGGTTACAGATACAGCTATAGGGGCAGATGCCATACCCGAGCAGCGACAGCAGCCCAGACTTGTAGACAATGCAAATCTTCTAAATTCTGATGAAAAATCTGAGCTGACGGCAAAGCTTGATGAGATAAGCGAGCGGCAAATGCTTGATGTTGCTCTTGTGACCATGCCGAATTTCAGTGGAAAAGAGCCACAGGCTTTTGCGGACGATTTTTTTGACTATGAGGGCTATGGTTTCGGCGAAGATGACGACGGAATACTTTTCGCTATTGATATGGAAAATCGCAAATGGGCAATCAGTACCTATGGCTACGCAATAACAGCTTTCACTGACAACGGTCTGATTTACTTGACAGATGAATTTCTGCCGTATTTGAGCAGCGGAGAATATTATACAGCTTTCAGCAAATATGCAGAACTGTGTGATGAGCTTATAACAATGGCACGTAGCGGTGAACCGTATGACAAGGCAGAAAACGGCACCGATGCTTCTTTCTGGATAAATCTTATACCGTTCTCTCTTATAATAGGCTTTATTGTATCTCTTTTTTCCGCCAAACGTCATAAGGCCAAGCTACTGAACGTCCAGAATCAGATTGCCGCCGAAGACTACACAAGAAGCGGCAGCAGGCAGCTATATTGCAGTGAGGACACATATCTTAACACTAATGTCACCAGACGCAAGCTTGAAAAAGAGCGCAATGGCAATTCAAGCAGTTCCGGTGGAAGCTCGGTTCATACAAGTTCTTCCGGCAGAAGCCATGGTGGTTCCAGTGGCAGTTTTTGAATAACTAAATTTTATAGTAAAAAAAGTCTGTCTCAGAATTCAAATTCTGTGGCAGACTTTTTCTTTTTCCTGAATTGTTTTGGCAATTTGTAATGTGGAAAGCTTTTCATTTTTCGTAATTTATAGCACTGCAAAGCTGACCCTGCCAAAAATGACAGCATCGGGCCATGACTCAGAAAACATGTACCCTGCGGCGCTCTGTATTTTGCTCCATCTCTAAATACGGTTTTGTGTTCTGCTTCTATCATGTCCTCATTCATGGGCTTATTTTGTAACGGGTTCATCTTTATATATACTTTAGTACAGAGGGTTAATCCAGCCCTTTGTTATCATATAAAAGGCTAAATCTACCGCCTTTTTAAATCCTGTTTTTTTCAGCATATTCATTTTATGATATTTTACCGTGTTTTCACTTATAAACAGTTCTTCTGCGATCTCCCTGTTTGTCTTATGCTTGCATATAAGGCGGAGCACTTCCATTTCTCTGTCAGTAAGAGGGGTTTCACCTTCCGGAACAGGAATCACTCGAGACTCAGGAAAACAGTTCTCTCCGGCCATCACCTTCCGTGCGGTTTCCAGAAAAGTATACAGACTTCGGCTCTTATAAACAAATCCGCTGACTCCGGCCGCCTTGGCTCTCGGTAAGTACGTCACCTCATCAAAAGCGGTCATTACAATTATTTTAAGCTCCGGCCATCGCTCATGTAATTTCTGCGCTGATGCAAGGCCAGAAGCTCCCCCCTCTGTGCAAACATCCATAAACACTAATTCCGGCTGAAGTCTTTCGCAAAAAGCAGGTGCGAAATCGGCATTCGGAATACCGCCGACAACTTCAAACTCTCCAGATTCCACAAGTTCCCTCGCCAGTGATTCCCTCATAGACTCGTGGTCTTCTACGATTAAGACTTTTGTCATATCTTTTCTCCCTTCGGAAGCTCCACACGTATACGGAATCCATCGCATATATCATATGAAAAATTTCCACCCATATTATTAGTTTTCTCTCTCATACCTTTCAGTCCGCCGCCCTCGGTAATATCCTGTGGAATTGCTGCGATTTTGTTAAAAATTTCCATAATACAACAGTCATCATTTTCATTTAGCTTAATGTCTATTTCAGTAGCGTAGCTGTGCCGCACCGCATTCGTCACCGCTTCCACCGCAATTTCGTACATAGTCCTTGCCGGGTCTTTCTGTGCAGGAAGCAAACCATTTACACTTATCTTAACTCCCAGTGCTTCAAAATTATCTGCAAGTGTTTGCATGGAAAAGCTATTCTCCGCTGAAAACTCCGCAAGCTCCTGCGGAAGTCCATCTACAAGCAAGCGCAAAACATCTTTATCTACACGTCGATTCTCCCTCAAAAAGCGCAGAAGTATGCTTATTCGCTGACCCAGCACGTCGTGTATTCTGCTCTTTGCCTGCAATGCGGTCTCTGACTCGCAAACGCTCTCCAGCATTTCCAGAACATGGGCAAGCTCTCTGTTTTTCTGCTCAAGCTCAAGATTTTTGTTCTTCAACTTTTGCATTGATTCATAGAGTGCCGTTATGTTTTTCGCCGTTAGCAGCTTGCAGCGGAATCTGCCTGCTTCAACGGGATAAAATGTAAATTGCCAAATCGAGTTATCTCCGAGCTTATATGTAAGTGATGTACCAGACAAAATTTTCCTGCAATCCGGCTGAACTTGTCCTTCCTTCAGTTTTTTAGCAAAGGCCGCTCCATTATAGCAAAGGTTTCCGGTAAGTGCGGTCATAAGGGACTGCATACTGATATTTTGCAGCAGAATCTGCCCACTTTTTTTATAAAAAAGCAATCCTGTATCCAGTATGTCAGTAGCCTCCTTGATAGACTGTGCAGTAATTTGGCTCTTACGCCGTTTTTTCTCCTGGGAAATTTCATAAATGTCTCTGATAAGCCAGTACAGCATTGCAGCAAGGAAATTTGCTGCGAAAATTTTCCCGCCTGCCCTTTCCCACAGTGGCAAATTCAATAGAACTGCCGGAATCAGCAGTATATCTTTGCATTTTCCTGTATGCCGGGCATATATGACAAGCAGTACGCATACCACTGCTGACAGGAAATAACGCCATACAACATGAGTACTTTTGTATAAAAGTCCTATCTGTCCGAAATACATGGTCTCTGCAAGAACGATAAGTATAGTCAGGATGTGCAGCAGCAGGAAAAAATCAATTCCGCAACGCAGAAAATAAAGTTCTGTCCTTTGCATTTCCCTGCTATCCAGGGAAAGCAGAAAGGCCTGCATACCGGCTGATGCGGTCAGCAGAATTGTATAAAGTATCAGCAATTCACGTGGGTAGGTATAGAAGTTACTCATTTGCTTCCTCCCCCCTTGAATAAAAGGTATATTCCGCTTTCCCCGTCCAGCACCCGTATGGAAATTTTCCCTCCTGCGGCTTCTGCCGCATTTTTTAGTCCTGTTGTGAAATCAATTTCATCCGGCTCTTCCGATGTCAAAACACTGAACATAAGGCCATTGTTGTCTCTTTCCAACTTTCCGAGCAGCGTAGCTTTGCAGCCCCATAAAGACCATGACATAAGCTCGAACCAGAAATCATAGCACGCCGTAGCCTGTAAAATAGGGATAGAGTCTGAGACTGTACTGTATATAAGGGCATTTACTCCTGCGTATCTGGCAAATTCTCCAAGCTCGTCCAGATACATTGACAGTTCCTCGCCTTTTATATTCATCCCCTCTCTGGCAATGAAAAACAGATTGCAGCGGCGCTTCAGATGACATATAAGCAGTGTAATATATGCTGTCTGTATCTGACAGTCAGACTCGTTCATAGATTCAATTGTGTTTCTGAGCCGTTTAAGCTGTTCATCTATCTCAGATTTAAGAGATGAGGCAAGGCGACTTTCTGCTTCAATTTTAAACTTGCGCCGTCGAACGCTTTCTTCCTTTTGAAGTAGAATATTGACCTGACTCAGTCTTTCTCCCACATTTTGGAGTTCCGAGCGAAGCTTATTCAGCTCACTTATATCTACCTGCCACACGGCAGTACCGCCAGATATGCTGTGTCCGCATATAAGTGTATCCTTATCAAGCTCCATCTCCGATATTCCGCCGGAGCAAAGCTGTATGCTTAGTACCGGCGGTAAAGGGTTTGCCGTATCGGAAGCAAGTACCTGCATACCATCCTTATTTAATAGCTGTATACTCAACGGAGAAGCATAAAACAGTATTTGATAATTGGTGTTTACCGGTAAAATTCCTACTCTGAAGCAGCTTTCCGTAAATATCATCGCCATAATGCAGAAAGTCACAGCAAAATCGCTGCTTCTTGCAGGTTTCCAGCCCATGGCATATCCTACAGTGTACCCTATCATCATTATGGAAAAAACTGTTGGAAGCAGCCATGCAAAGCGTCTTGGACTTTTTCGGCTTTTGACAGTCATAACAAGCAGAGAAGTCAGGAACGTAAGCATACAGTATGCATATATTAGATAATATCCCCAGCTATAGCTGTATGTTTCATACCGGAAAATACCATCATAAAAATTAAAAACCCAATTGTGCAGGTCATTAGTCAACACCAGAACGATTAAAAACGGATAAGCGCAGGCAATAAGCATAAACCAGCAGGGCAGCTTTTTCTCCTGCCCGCTCATGTCCACTATAATCGCTAAATACAACATGAGAACCGGAAGCGCCAGCTGAAATATATAATAGCAATACCAGCAATATCGGTTAACAGTATTATAGCCCAACTGGTATTTGAACAGTCTAAGTCCCAACCACCCAACAATAATCAAAGCAATGGCATTTACTGCTCTCTGAACATCCCTTCTTATAGTTCGGTTAGCGATTGAAACCATCCAAAGCAGCACTATCACGATTGCGACAGCCGGAAATATTATATGCTCTCTTGTATCTGCCGATGAATACAATCTCTCATTGAAAACACCACGCCTTATATTTCTATGGACGTTTTTTGATATTGAGAGAAAGTGTTCCAAATTATCCACTGTCACAGCAGCTTTATAATCTTCCTCTGTGGGATAGTATGTATTTTTGCATCGTCCATCCAGAAGTCTGAGCCCTGCTGAGAGAAGAACGCTGTCAGACGGTACTTTTATTTGTACATTAGAGAAAATTCCCTGAGCATAAGATAAGGTTCCTTCCTGCGGGACAACAATTTCAAGCTGCTTTCCCATTTTTTCAAACTCCACTGCCTCATACTCAAAGCATACTACAGCATCAGCCTGCTCATAATTTTTTAAAAGTCTTCCCTCATCGTTAAGCTTTCTAAGGAAGCTCTCCGCCTCTTTTCCTGTGTAGTTACTTCCCTCCAGACCATAGCTCAGTGCAGAAAAATACATAATTTCAGTGCTTTCATCATTAGGATTCCAGCACAGCTTTATATTGGAGCTTTTTATGTCACTCCAAGTCCTGATACTCGAATTTTTATTTACTGCAAGCACCACAGTGACAAGATGCTGGGGATACCAATAGCCTTCTATATTCTGCTTCTCCGCTGAAAGCGCCTGAATATCATTGCATATTAAAGCGTTTTCGCCGCTTAGAAGTGAGAAGAAGCTGTCCATTTTTTCACTTTTTTCTGCTTCGTATCCCTCAAGCGCAGAAAGAGCAGCTTCTGTATAGCTACCGCAGCTTGTCTCCCTGTTTATCAGCTTTTTGGTGTTAAGTCTGTTACAGCCGGAAAGACAGACCGCAGCAAGGAAAAATATCAATGCAAATAAAAGCTTCCAGCTCAGCAGGGTGTTATTTTTCTTCACTGCGGCATCACCTCTCCACAATCTTTTATATACTCCTCCCGCATCGGCGGAAGCAGAAATCTAAAAAGGCACGTCTGCCAATTACTTATGCGAAAGTCACCATACCCGAAGGATTATACCGATTCCGAATCATGTAGATTTGAAGCGCACGTTCCGGTGCTTAGTACTTTTTTGTATCACTCTGCTTTATAAAAACGTCTTGATTTATGCAATTCGTTCTCTCCACGGAAGTTTGCGGTCAATCCCCGCAAGAAACTTTTTTCCGGTTCGCACCTGAGCTAATTCATCCCTTAGGACAGGAAGAATCCTTGTTTATATATTTTAAATATTATATCATTTTTTTCAAACTTCCGCACTATGCAGTATTGCCTAAAAAGGAATCTCCATTTTATCACTTTTACTGAATTCTTTGATTCAGGCTGGCATTGTATTTCTGTACTTACATAATATGGCTTTGTTCCTTTGGTTGCCGCAGTCTCCTCTATTATGACTGTCACCGTCTGGTTTTTATCTGAGCCTTTGTAGTAAATTAAAATCCGATTATCTTAATCGCCTGATGATTATACTCATAAAAATGTCACCAATGATTAAATTGCCTGAGTCGTAATGCTCCAAGCCTCCGATTACATTGAGCAGCAATGTTTTACCCGAACCTGATGGACCGTGGAGCGCTGCAAATTCTTACTTGCGAAAACACGGAGCAGCATTTTTGAACGCTTGGTATTTGCTTTTCCCTTCTCCGTAAAATTTATTAACAGATTGAATTTCGACCATATGATTTCTCCTGAAGTTACATAAACTATTGATTTGCCTTTAAACATCATGTGTGTATTTTCTTTGCTAAAAATTCTTTTGTATGTTTCGATGCCGAGTAGCATTTATCAAATACAATATGAAGTGCATAATCAATCGGAGGCGTCAGCAAGACCATCGTTCCCAATATTATTCCATGCGACAGCTTAAAAGGTTTACAAGCGTAACACAGCATGAGATAGGCTGAAAAAGCGTACAACAGAAAGCACATAGTAGAAGCAGCCTCCGGTGGAATTTCAAACTGAGATACCATAAGCAGCGTCCACTGTACAACAAAAACGGCTGTAAGCGCCGCCGGGAAGGCATGATATAAAACATTTCTCAAAAACTTACCACGAATCAGCTCTTCATTTGGCTCCAGCGCTAAAAAGAATGCCGGAATTCCAATCATTAAAGCTGAAATCAGAGATATCTGAGATGGTTTGAACGGATAGAGTGAGACCGAGATCAGGCTGATCAGCGATAAAATAAACGAAAAAATGTTTTTGGACAGGAACAGCGTGGCCGATCTTTGAATATTGTTTATAACTCTGCGTCCCTCTGCAACAATATGGGGCATATCCGAAAAATCAGAATTCAACAATACCAAATCAGCCGCATGTGCTGCGGCATCACTGCCTGATGCGATTGCAATCCCGCAGTCGGCATCTCTCAGTGCAAGAACATCGTTGACACCATCTCCGGTCATCGCAACTGTATGGCCCTGCTTTTTCAGTGCCTTAACCAACAGCTGCTTTTGTTCAGGAGTAACTCTCCCGAATACCGTGAATTCACCTGCTGCTTTTTCAAGGCCTTCATCGGACAGTAAAGAGGCATCCACATACGACTCTGCGTGAGCAATACCGGCTTCTTGCGCTGCCATTGCTGCTGTAACCGGATTATCTCCTGAAATTATTTTTACAAATACATTCTGGTTATAAAAATACTCAAATGTTTCTTTTGCATGAGGGCGAACGGCATTATTCAGAATAATCAGTGCAATGGGCTGAACTTCACTGTTGATCTCGCCTGTGCTGAAAACAGCATCATCTGCAGGTCTGATATTATTGTATGAGCCCAATAGCAGCACTCGCTTTCCCTGATTCGTATGTTTTGCAATCGTGCCCATGATAGATTCGCTGATTTTGGATTGCAGAATCTCCGGTGCGCCAAGAACCAGTACAGACCGGGGAAACGCTACTGCGCTGAACTTTGTCTTTGATGAGAATCTCCTGACACGAATTGCACTTCCATCTGGAAGTTCATTGTTCCAGTGCTTTTTCAGTGTTCGCATAGTCTCATTATCAGGAGACATATTTCTCACGAAGCTGCGCACTGCACGGTCACATTCCTCCCGGGATAACTGCGCAATGGGCAGGATTGTCTCTACTTCCATATTGGGTTCCGTAATTGTTCCTGTCTTATCTACACACAGCACATTCAGCGGATATTTCTCCCATGACCATAACCATTCCGGTTGTAGTCACGGTTTCACATGCCACACGGCCAGTCGGATCTTATTCCAGGATTGCATCCAGAACTGCATCAGAGATCTGATCGCAAATTTTATCAGGATGTCCTTCTGTAACAGATTCGGAGGTAAAAATACTATTGGAATTCACATATTTGTTCATAAAGCACCTTTCTTTGGTTAGTTTCTTTTCATAAAATCCGTATTTGTTTTTGGAAGTTGTTTTCGACTTTTCTGCGGTAAGCTGCTGATATTGTCTCTCAATTCCATCATGCGTCTGTCGGTATCTGCGATAGTATCAGCGCAGGCCTTTAACTCAGCAGCAATACTGTCGCAATCCTGAACGTCTTTTTTATATTTAATGTCGTGTTCCAAGCTTGCCCAGAAATCCATAGCAACCGTCCATATCTGGAGTTCTACCCGCACATACTCCTGAGCCAAACGCACACCTTCGTTATACCGATCTGCCCGTAGCCGCATATTCTCAGCAGCCAAGGGAAATTTGCGCTGAATTTTTTTGGCCAGCAGCAAATCCTTTCCCGATGTTCTGATTTCGCCAACGGGCTTTGTCAGTATCAGGACGACCCGCTCACATCCATCGTCAAAGGCCTTCTGAATCGGAACAGGGTCCGCCAGCGCCCCGTCATAGTAAAGAGAGCTCCCAATTTGTATGGGTTGATCCACACCTGGCACACAGGCAGACGCCATCAGAATCCGATAGTCATCCGGTAACATATCCGTTTTATGAAAGAGCTTTGCCCTTCCCGTTACTGCGTCTGAAGCAATCACAGTGAGTTCTGACTTGCTATGTAAAAGGGTCTGGAGGTCAAGGGGATTTTCTCCGTCGCTGTTACTCAACGTGCCGTATATATACTCAAAGTTGATATACGAGCCGGTTTTCAACCAGCTTTTTATTCCCATATATTGTTTACGAAAAGAATAATCGTGATAAAACTTATAGTTTCTTCCTGGTTGCTTTGCCAGATATGATGCCATGTTGGCGCTGCCGGCAGAAATACCTATACAATAATCAAATTCCACATTCTGCTGCAAGCAGGTATCTAAAACGCCGGCGGCGTATATGCCACGCATCCCGCCCCCGACATCAATAACTCCGGTTTTCATTTTTCTTTGCCTCCTAAGAACCGCCTTTGGAAAGTAATCTTATTTGAATGCTCAGGAACACAATCACACTCACAAGGAAAGGGAAATAATAGGTTGCTATGCGGAACAGCAGTAGAGAAGAGGCTGTCATTGCATTTCCAATCAATGGGCTGAACATCAGGAAAAATCCCGCCTCTGTGGGACCGATTCCGGCTATGTTGGGAATCGCACCTGCAATCAAAAGAGTCATCGCTGTTAGTAATTCTGTATGCAGCAGAGATATTTCTGCTCCGCCCAGCATACGAATGCAGGCGTTGGGTACTGCACAGAGGATCAGGAGTTTAGCGGTATGGATCAGGAAAGCTTCCAATACAACCCTTTTGTTTTTTAGGAAGGCTGCTGTTCCGTAATATAGGGAATCCAGCTGTTTTTGCAAAGCACCTTTTCTCTCTGACCATTTTTCTTGTTCCGGCAGCTTGCCGACAATCCATATCGCAAAATCATGGGCTTTGTTCCATATGCAAACGAGAAGCAGGGCAAGGATGATTCCGAAGCAAATCAGATAGCCTGCAACCAGATATCCGTGAAGATTCGGGTTCGCAGAGCGGAGCCATTTTCCACCCAGCAGAAGAAGGACAGAGGCTGTCAGCAGAACCGCAGCTTTGTGCAGTACATAGCTGAATGCCATGGTTCCTACCCCCTGACCGAATTCAATGCCGCATCGGTGCAGGTAATAGGCCTGTACGGGAACGATTCCCGCACCCAATGTTGAGGTTTTGCTGAATACGCCCAAATATATCACTTCCATAGCCCTGCGATATGGAAATGTGGGGAATGTCGTTCTCACAAGGCACAGGCAGGCTACTGCATCCAGCAGCTGATAAGATGCACCCAGCACAAAGAGCCACAGGATATCCGGCAGTGACAATGTCCTGAATGCCAAGGCAATATCATCCAGATTGTTCCGAAAAAGTAATCCCAGGATAGCAGTCAGTCCGGTCAAGGTGATAACACTGACTGTGATTTTCTTCAGAATATCCCGTTTTCCCATGACTCCTTACTCCATGCGCTCATCGCCCCAGAAGAAAAGTGCCACCGTTCCGGGGCCGCTGTGGCTGCCAATGATGGTTCCGATGTGGTAAACCTCCAGCGACTGCAAATTCGGGAAGCGTTTCTCTACCAGCTCCTTTACAAGCATTGCGGAGTCCGGCTTACCGGAATAGGAAATGTAGCAGCGCCCTGCATACTGTTCTCTGTCATCTGCAAACAGGGCCATTTTTTCTACAATTGCAGAAATCGCCCGCTTTTTGGAGCGAATCTTTTCCCTTGGGATCAATCTGCCGTCGCTGCTCACGTTCAGCAGAGGGCATATTCCCAGCATGGTGCCCACCATTCCGGCGGTTTTGGATATTCTGCCGCCCCGAATATAGTATTTAAGGTCCTCTGAAAAAAACCAGTGGTGGACTCGCAGCTTGTTTTCCTCTGCCCATTGCACCAGTTCTGCCGCACTCATTCCGTTGTCCCGAAGATCTGCCAGCTTATCCACCAGCAGTCCAAAGCCAGAGGAAGCTCCCAGAGAGTCGATTAGATAAATGTGTCTGTCGGGATAGCGCTCCTCCAGTGCCGTCTGTGCGGCAGCAGCGGAGTTCATAATCCCGGTAATACCGGAAGAGAGGCAGAGATGAACCACATCCATTCCGGCTTTCAGAAATTCCTCAAAATAGACTTCAAACTCATAGGAATTGATCTGGGCGGTTTTCGTATCTGCGCCGTTTTCCATGGCCTGATAAAAATCGTCATAGGACAGTGATTCTCCAAAATCATCCCAGCGGGGAACGCCATCCAACTCGTATGGATAGCAGATATAGGCGATGTTTCGCTGTTGCAGATGTTCCTTGGTGAGATCCACAGTGGACTCACAGCTCAATATATAGTTATTCATTGATTGGTATACCCTCCTGAAATTTTTCTGGCTCTGATAAGAAATAGAAAACGGCCGAATCAACTGTTCTCCAGTCTGGTTCGGCCGTTTTGCTTATTTGATCGTTCCGTTAATGATTGGCGGCCTCTTTTTTGGCTTTCTGGCTGGTCTCCCACAGTTCATCTGCCACAGGAGCCCATGCCGCAGCGTAAGCACGGCATTTTCCGCACAGATGGTCTGCACTCTCGGGGGACTGCACATCCGTGGAGCGGGCGCCGGATTCTCTCACCATGCGTGCCAGAGCCTCCGGGTTCTCCAGCATGGGGCAGGGACGGAGGTGGTCACAGTTAAAGGGCTGATTGTCATGGTAGGCCATGAACAGCGGGGACTGGAAGGCCTCCAGCAGGGTCTTTTCCCGAATGTTGGAGTCGGAGTAGTGGATGAAGGCGCAGGGCTCGATGTCGCCGTTTGCGTTGATGTGCAGGTAGTTCCGTCCACCGGCAATACAGCCGTTTACATACTCGCCGTCGTTCTGGAAGTCCAGGGCAAAGACGGGCTTGGTCTGGCGGAATTTTCTGACACGGTAATACATGGCGGTACGCTGGTCGGGAGTTGGGAGCAAATCCGTAACAGCGTCGTTGCCCACAGGCATATAGTGGAAATACCAGGCAAAGAGTGCTCCGTTTTCGATCATGGTGTCCATAAACTCATCTGAACTGATGGAGTCGACATTTTTGGAGGTGTAGCAGCAGGAGATACCGAAGGGCAGGTGCTTTTCCTTCAGCACAGACATGGCTCTCATCACTGCCTGATAGGTTCCTTCGCCTCTACGGAAATCGGTGGCCTCCTCAAAGCCCTCCACGCTGATGGCAGGAATGAAATTCTTCACCCGGAGCATCTCGTCAGCAAAGGCCTCATCAATGAGAGTGCCGTTGGTAAAGGCCAGGAACTGGCAGTCGTTGTGCTCCTCGCACAGACGGAAAATGTCCTTTTTCCGTACGGTAGGCTCACCGCCGGAAAGAATGTACATATAGGTGCCGAACTCCTTGCCCTGGCGTATGATGTCGCTGAGCTCCTCGTAGGTCATGTTCAGCTTGTTGCCATACTCAGCAGCCCAGCTTTTCACGATACTCCTGCTGCCTGGGCCAGCCGATCACACTGGCATTCAGGAAGAAATTCTCGAAAATCTTTTTCAGAACCTCGTTGTCCACCTCGTGAATCACTTTCATTATAAGCTGGTACATATTGCAGTCAGGGTCATCAAGAACATGATGGAATGCAGCTCTCTGCTTGGGAAAGCTGTCGGGGCCGTCACCTGCCAGCTTGTCCACCCAGTTCATAAGCTTGTGAATATTCTTATCTGGGTCTTTTTCGATGTAGCCCAGGGCTGTACGCAGGGCGGTTTTTTTCATGCGTGCAGATAAATCCATTTTATGCTCCTCCATTTTTGTATTATTATGTCAGATTGTAAAATAACGGTTTCCCGTTTAGTCTCTTACCTGATGGTGAATGATCTTGACCAATGCAAGAGCCGTTGACAGACTGAGAACGCCTTCTGCCACAAGGGTGACGCCCAGAAGTGTGGCCAGCTGCTCTCCGAAGTAAAACACAAGGGCTCCGCCGAAAGCCGCAGTCACAATGGCGACAATGAGCAGCAGCCACCATTTTTCAATCCCAAATCGCTTGGCCTCCAGAGTGGTTCGGATCTTGAACAGTGCGTCAGCCAGCACCAGAGCGCCCAGCAGAACGCAGGTCATACTGGTAAAGCTGCCGGGTTTCAGAAAGGTCAGGACCCCCAGAACGATAATCAAAATGCCGAATTCGAAATCATACTGAAACGCCAAACGATACAGATCCTTTGCATGAAATCCAACAAATCGGATACAGCCGAAAGCGATGAACACTACAGCGCAGAGCATACTGAAGGTTTCCACCGGAAATTGCGGCATAACGATACGAATTATCCCCAGGGCGCAGAGAATGATTGAAAGCAGGATGTAGCCAACCTTTGCGAACCGCATTGGAAGAGTCGACTTAAAATCTGTCTTAGACCTCATATCCACCCTCCTGTACGGAGCCACGCCGATCATCGTTTCCGGCTGCCAGTGATTTGCATGGATGTTTGCATTCCCATCGGCTGAGAGAGTGATGTTTCTTATAAGATCTCAATGCTCGTTCTTCCTTCCTCGATTTATCTTTTTGCTCCACCGTTGACACCATTATAGTTGGGAAGAAACGTCCTTCATACGGGCAAACGCCCTGTAATTGTCTGATAAACCCAGACAATTACAGGGCGTTTGCCTAAAAAAAGTTATAATTTTATGTGGCTCGATTGTAAATTGGTCAGCAGATAGTCTGTCTGTCTGTTACCGGATGCGTTCAAAAGGAATTGGAGACTGGCTCCCTTTTGCTGTCTGCAAATCAGCATACAGTCATGGAGCAGATTATAATCCATCCCATGCTCCAGCCAATCCAGGAAGGATCCCAGCAGGAGGCATTTGAAAAAGCGGATGGTCAGTTCCTTGTTCTCCACCTCCAGTCTGAGGGCTGAGGTGATGTTTTCGATATACAGGCAGGTCAACCGATAAAGCAGCAGGTCCAGATGACGGATAAATACCTCCCGCGGCAGGGAGCGATAGAGGTGCATGGCCACCTTTTGGTTTTCCATGAAGAAATTCACCAGAAGGGACAGGCACTCCTCCAGCGAGCCCACCCGGCAGTGACTGGCGATAAGCAGATCGATCTGCCCATTCAAAATTTCCTCTACCAGAGCCGGAATGTCCTGAAAATAATAGTAGAAGGTGTTACGATTTATTCCGCAGCGCTCAACGATCATCCGCACCGAAATTTTGTTGTATGGTTTCTCCTCCAGCAGCTCCCAGAAAGCGTCCATGATCATTTGTTTACGTTCCTTCACTCATATCCCCCTCTCCTTTGATGTGATACAAAACAGGAATATTTTTCAATTATATTATAGCATATCCCCTTTAGCATATCTATAATTTTTCTCGTCATAGCGCTTTAAAATCACAAATTGTCCCAATAAAAGGACTCTACGGAAGATAACCGCAGAGTCCTTTGCCGCAAAACATGGTGATTTAAAGCTTCCAGCCGGTGGCCTGTCTGCGAGAGTCCAGGAAGCGGCTGTAAATGCCCTCCTGGCTTGCAAGTTCAGCATGACGGCCACGCTGTACGATTCTGCCATCCTCCATGACCAGAATCTGATCTGCGTGTTCCACAGTTTTCAGACGGTGGGCAATCATTATGATGGTCTTGTTATTTGTCAATTCACCGATTGCCGCCATGAGTTCCTTCTCATTTTCCTGGTCCACATTTGCGGTAGCCTCGTCCAGAATGATAATTGGGGCATCCTTCATAATGGCTCTGGCAATTGATAAGCGCTGACGTTCCCCACCGGAGAGGGTACCGCCGCCTTCCCCGATCACCGTATCATATCCATCCGGCAGTGCCATGATGAAGTCATGGCAGCGGGCTTTTTGTGCAGCGAGGATAACCGCTTCCATCGGTGCATCTGCTTTTCCAAAGCGGATATTGTTTGCAATAGTGTCTTGGAAAAGACACACATTCTGGAACACGAAGCTGAAATTCTGCATCAGGGCATCCAGACTGTATTCCCGTATGTCCTTTCCTCCCAAAGTGACCTTTCCTGCATCCACATCCCAAAAACGACTGAGCAGATGGCACAGGGTCG
>SAMEA104404103__coassemble_274_pt1 | contig 39040 bp, 30 predicted proteins | sample SAMEA104404103__metabat2_high_PE_032 | metagenome-assembled genome bin SAMEA104404103 (sample SAMEA104404103) | Balaenoptera acutorostrata
ACATTGTTGTAGAAGATCCGCCATCAAGGTTGATTGCATTTACTGCACCATAGTCAAGCATTATATCCGCAAGATCTCTGTATGTACAGCCAACACTATGTGCCTGACGACCATCAATAACAAGCATTAAAACAGCACCATCGGAACGCTGCCCGATAGCAGTTCTCGGGTTAACACCACTTGCGAGGAACTCATCAGACATAGGCTCACCATTCATAATAAGGATAGGCTGGAAGCAAACACCATCACGAATAGTAACATTCTGAACATCCTGCAAACTGAAGTAACCGACATGCATAATATTATTTTCATCGAATCCGACAAAACTATCTCCGCCGTATCCCTCATTATAACAGACGCCATCAACAATAGTAAGACCACGGGGAGAACCACCAAGACCTGCGCCTCCGTTATCGACGAAGCCACCACCGTTTATACCGCCGATAGCATCATAACGCTCACACATCTCTTTAAGTGTTGCACCATATCCGCCCATAGATTGAGGCATACCTACAAAAACTCTGCTTGGGTCAAGTACAGTCAGCATATAGCCAACAAAGTTTTTGCGCTTAATTTCCTCAAGGATGTAGCCGTCACCGTCCTCATCCTCAGGAAACTGTGATTGTGTTGTTTCATCACCGCTAACAGTTTCTTCAGCCTTAGGAATATTTATCATAGATGTATCAATAGTTTGGTCAGTTATAAATTCAGTTTTATCCTTGATCTCCTGAACTTCAGCCTCAGACAAAAACACATTAGAAATAAAACCAAAACGTCTCGTCTCAAGCATAGTCATAACAAAGGTATCCTTTAACGCAGGAGACGGTCCTTTAACAAGCACATATTCCAGTGCTAAACCACCTAATCCAAACATAATTCCTGTTGCAAGAATAAAACCAAAAATACGGTCAATTACTGTCCAGACTTTTTTTCTTTTTGCTTTTTTTCGCCGGGTAAGTTTTTTAGCCTCTATATCTTCCGGAGTAAGTTCTATTATTTCATCATTCTTTTTCTTCAAAATAGTAACCTCACTGTATTTTTCCATTTTAAATTGAAATGTCGATACCCAAACACTGAAACATTTTAACACAAGTAGGCAGTAATAACAAGTTGTAATTTTAAATGTTAATAATTTTGTAATTATAATACAAAATTTGACATTTTAGCTAACTTATAAGTGCTGTTGACTTGATTTAATACATAAAAATTTTATTTAAAATACAGTGTTTTTAACAATTAACTTAAATAATATCATCTACCTTCTATAAAAATTATCAAAAAAGAAGAAATAACGAAATAAAAAAACTCCCCTATCTTTCGATAGGGGAGTAAATGAGTAAATTTTATAAATTACTCGTTGATTGCGATAACAACACCGGAACCAACAGTACGGCCGCCTTCACGAATAGCGAAACGGAGACCGCTCTCGATAGCGATAGGAGTGATCAGCTCAACGTCCATGTCGACGTTATCGCCAGGCATGCACATCTCAACGCCTTCGGGAAGAGTGATAACACCGGTAACGTCAGTGGTACGGAAAAAGAACTGAGGACGGTAGTTGTTGAAGAAAGGAGTATGACGTCCGCCTTCATCCTTGTTCAGAACGTAAACCTGACCCTTGAACTTGGTGTGAGGGTTGATGGTTTTGGGAGCAGCCAGAACCTGACCACGCTCAACGGACTTCTTGTCAATACCACGGAGCAGGCAACCAACGTTATCGCCAGCTTCTGCGTACTCCAGGGTCTTGTGGAACATCTCGGTACCGGTAACGGTGGTCTCGAGACGATCCTCACGCAGACCAACGATCTCTACCTTATCACCGACTTTAACAACACCACGCTCAACACGACCGGTAACAACAGTACCACGGCCGGAGATGGTGAAGACGTCTTCGATAGGCATAAGGAAGGGCTGGTCAGCCTTACGCTCAGGAGTGGGAATCCACTCGTCAACTGCATCCATCAGCTCTTTGATGCAAGCATACTCAGGAGCGTTAGGATCGGTGGACTCGGAAACAAGAGCGTTCAGAGCAGAACCGCGGATGATAGGAGTATCATCGCCGGGGAAGCCATAGCTGTCGAGCAGCTCACGGATTTCCATCTCAACAAGCTCAAGCAGCTCTTCGTCGTCAACCTGGTCGCACTTGTTAAGGAAAACAAGGACAGAAGGAACGTTAACCTGACGAGCGAGCAGCAGATGCTCCTTGGTCTGAGCCATAGGACCATCGGAAGCAGCGATAACGAGGATAGCGCCGTCCATCTGAGCAGCACCAGTGATCATGTTCTTGATGTAGTCAGCATGTCCCGGGCAGTCAACGTGAGCATAGTGACGATTATCAGTCTCATACTCAACGTGAGAGGTGTTGATTGTGATACCACGCTCTCTCTCTTCGGGAGCCTTATCGATATTGGAGTAATCGGTGTAGTCAGCTTTGCCCTGCATAGCCAGGTACTTGGTGATAGCAGCAGTAGTGGTGGTCTTACCATGGTCGATATGACCGATGGTGCCGATGTTTACATGGGGCTTGGATCTGTTGAACATCTGTTTAGCCATTAGAATATCCTCCTAATTAAGAATAGTTTAAATTTGCATTTAATTGAAACCTTAGTGATTATTTTTTATTCACAAGGGCTTCCTGTAAGTTTTTAGGCAGCTCCACAAAGTGGCTGGGCTCCATAGAATATGTTGCACGGCCCTGAGTCTTGCTGCGCAGGTCAGTTGCGTAACCGAACATTGTAGAAAGAGGAACATTTGCGTCAATGATAGCACCGCCATTTTCAATGGTAGTACCAGCAATCTGACCACGTCTGGAGTTAATATCGCCCATAACATCACCCATGTATTCATCAGGTGCGGTGACAGTCACCTTCATTATAGGCTCAAGCAGGGTAGGATCTGCCTTCTGGCATGCTTCCTTAAAGGCCATGCTACCGCAGATCTTAAAGGCCATCTCAGAAGAGTCGACCTCATGGTAAGAACCGTCTATCAGGGTTGCCTTAACGTCAACGACCTCATAACCGGCAACAACACCGGAAAGCATTGCGCCCTGAATACCCTGATCAACGCAGGGAATAAACTCCTTGGGAATAGCACCACCGGTAATCTTATTGACGAACTCATAACCCTTACCAGGCTCGTTGGGCTCAAGAGTAAGTTTAACGTGTGCGAACTGTCCCTTACCACCTGTCTGACGTGCATATCTGGTGTCAACGGTGGCAGCCTTCTTAATAGTCTCCTTGTAAGAAACCTGAGGCTTACCAACATTTGCCTCAACCTTAAATTCACGCAGCAGTCTATCAACTATGATTTCAAGATGCAACTCGCCCATACCTGCAATAATGGTCTGACCGGTCTCTTCATCTGTGTAAGTCTTGAAGGTGGGGTCTTCTTCAGCAAGCTTCATAAGGGCAATACCCATTTTTTCCTGACCGGCCTTAGTCTTAGGCTCAATAGCAACACGAATAACCGGTTCGGGGAATTCCATGGATTCGAGAATAATAGGACTCTTTTCATCGCAGAGAGTATCACCAGTAGTGGTGTTCTTGAGACCGACTGCAGCGGCAATATCACCGGCGTAGACTACCTCAATATCTTCTCTGTGGTTGGCGTGCATCTGGAGAATACGTCCGACTCTCTCTCTCTGATTCTTGGTAGAGTTCAGAACGGATTTACCGGTTTCGAGAGTACCGGAGTAGACACGGAAGAAGCCGAGCTTACCAACATAGGGGTCGGCCATAATCTTAAATGCAAGAGCGGAGAAAGGTTCATCATCGCTGGGATGTCTGCTCTCAGTCTCATCTGTCTTGGGGTTAACACCCTCAATTGCAGGAACATCCAGCGGAGAGGGCATGTAGTCTACTATTGCATCCAGAAGCTTCTGTACGCCTTTATTTTTATAAGAAGTACCGCAGACAACAGGTACCATCTGTACTGAAACTGTGGCTTTTCTTATAGCAGCACGGATCTTGTCCGGGCTGATTTCTTCGCCTTCGAGGTACTGCTCGAGTATCTCGTCGTCGAAATCGGAAACTGCTTCAAGCAGATTTGCACGGTACTCCTCAGCAAGGTCACGCATGTCCTCGGGGATTTCCTCGGTGCGCATATCAACACCCAGATCATCATAGTATACTCTGGCGTTCATTTCAACCAGGTCAATGATACCTCTGAAGTTTTCTTCCTTACCGATAGGAAGCTGAATGGGAACAGCATTGCACTTGAGTCTATCGTGAACCATGTTAAGAACATGATAGAAATCAGCACCCAGAATATCCATCTTATTGACGTATATCATACGGGGTACCTTGTAGTGGTCAGCCTGTCTCCAAACAGTCTCGGACTGGGGCTCAACACCACCTTTAGCACACAGGACGGTTACGCATCCGTCGAGAACTCTCAGAGAGCGCTCAACTTCAGCAGTAAAGTCAACGTGTCCCGGGGTATCGATGATGTTGATACGGTTATCACGCCAGAAGCAAGTAGTAGCAGCGGAGGTAATTGTAATACCTCTCTCCTGCTCCTGCTGCATCCAGTCCATGGTAGCAGTACCTTCGTGTGTCTCACCTATTTTGTAGTTAACACCGGTGTAGAACAGAATACGCTCAGTGGTAGTTGTTTTACCGGCGTCGATGTGAGCCATAATACCAATATTTCTTGTATTTTCAAGTGAAATTTTTCTAGGCATTTAATACTACTCCTGATTGGATTACCATCTGAAATGTGCGAAAGCCTTGTTGGCTTCGGCATTTTTGTGCATGTCTTCGCGCTTCTTAACAGATGCGCCGACATTGTTGCTTGCGTCCATGATCTCGCCTGCAAGGCGCTCTTTCATGGTTTTTTCGCTGCGCTTGCGAGAATACTCGACAAGCCAACGCAGGGCCAGAGTCTGGCGGCGTGCGGGGCGAACTTCGATAGGCACCTGGTAGGTAGCACCACCAACACGGCGAGCTTTAACCTCAAGTGCGGGCATAACATTATTCATTGCTTCGGTGAAGGCTTCAAGGGGTTCCTTGCCGCTCTTCTCCTTGATGATGTCAAAAGCGTCGTACACGACCTTCTGAGCAACACCCTTCTTGCCGTCCAGCATCACGCCGTTTATGAGTTTAGTCACAAGGACGCTGTTGTACATAGGATCGGGCAAAACTTCTCTCTTGGGAACATTACCTCTTCTGGGCACGTTGCTTCCCTCCTTCATTATAAAATGGGATCAAAGGTACTCGAACATCTTTATTTAGATGTCCGCTGCGCCCCGAGGTTTATCATATATAGATAAACGACAGGGCAAAATTGCCGCTGCGTGTGAATTACTTCTTCTTTGCAGCTTTAGGTCTCTTTGCGCCGTACTTGGAACGGGCCTGCATACGACCGTTAACGCCCTGAGCATCGAGTGCGCCACGGATGATGTGGTAACGTACACCAGGAAGGTCCTTAACACGACCGCCACGAATCATAACAACGGAGTGCTCCTGAAGGTTATGACCGATACCGGGGATGTAAGCTGTTACCTCGTAACCGTTAGTCAGACGAACACGAGCGATCTTACGCAGAGCGGAGTTAGGCTTCTTAGGAGTAGAGGTACGAACTGCGGTGCAGACACCTCTCTTCTGAGGAGAACTCAGATCGGTCTCTTTATTCTTGATGGTGTTCAGACCATGCTGCATTGCGGGTGAATTGGACTGGTAAGTTACCTTTTCTCTGCCCTTTCTCACCAGCTGGTTAAAAGTAGGCATTTTCTTCCTCCTTTCTTGGATAAATAGTATATAAAAAGCCTTGAAATTCAAGGTTTTTTATCGAATTTGCACAATGGGCATTGCAATTATTACTACAAGCTCACGCAATTTCTTATTTTAGCATAATATACAAATTTAGTCAAGAATTTTTAGCAAATTATTTTTTAAATTTTTATTTCTTCAAAAACTGCCGTTCCCTTTGGGAGCGGCAGTTTTAAGTTTATCTTTTGCTTTTAAATTATAGAGCGTTTGACTTGTTTGCAAGAGAAGTCAGGTCGACATCTTCCTCAGGCTTTTCACAAGAAACAGTCTCATCATCTATTTTTTCGTCAAAGTCACGGTAGCAGGCAAGACCAGAACCGGCAGGAATAAGCTTACCGATAATGACGTTCTCTTTAAGACCAACAAGGTGGTCAACCTTGCCCTTGATTGCAGCGTCAGTAAGAACCTTGGTGGTCTCCTGGAAGGATGCTGCGGACAGGAAGCTTTCGGTAGCAAGAGATGCCTTGGTAATACCCATTAGAAGCTGAGTATAGGTGGCATGCTTGAGGCCTGCTTCGCCGTTTGCTATTCTCTGGTCAATAAGTTTGTTTGCATCCTTGAGAGCAGAGATGTCAACGGTTGCGCCGGAGAGCAGATCTGTGTCGCCGGCTTCCTCAACTCTGACCTTACGCATCATCTGACGGACAATGACTTCAATGTGCTTATCGTTGATGTCAACGCCCTGCTGACGGTAAACCTTCTGAATTTCACTGGTAATGTAGCTGCGTACACCCTGACGGCCGTACTGGTCGTCGTCAATGCCACGAATACGGAGAACATCATGGGGATTAAGAGCACCGGAAGTGAGTTCCTGACCCTTATCTACATGGTCACCGTTGTGAACAAGGATACCTGCGGAGTGAGGAACATTGTAAACAATAACCTCGCCGTCCACGTCGCTTGTGAGCTTGATGGCGTACATAACGCCCTTCTTTGCCTCTTCGATAGTAATAGTACCGGAGACTTCGGCAAGAGAAGCCATCTTCTTAGGCTTACGAGCTTCGAAAAGTTCTTCAACTCGAGGAAGACCCTGAGTAATATCGTCACCTGCAACACCACCGGTATGGAAGGTACGCATCGTAAGCTGAGTACCAGGTTCACCGATGGACTGAGCAGCGATAACACCGACAGCCTCACCCTGATTAACAGGCTTGCCCAGTGCAAGGTTCATGCCGTAGCACTTAGCACATACGCCGGTCTTTGCTTCACAGGTAAGAACGCTTCTGATGTATGCTTTGTGTATGCCGTGGGCTTCCATAACGTCAGCATCCTCAGGCATAAGCATATGATCTGTATCGAAGAGAACCTCTCCGGTAACAGGATCCTTAATATCAACAGCGGGGAAACGACCGTGGATAGCAGTACCGAAGCTCTCGACCATCTGGCCTCTGTCGTAGACAGCGGCGGCCCAAACACCCTCAGTAGTACCACAATCTCTCTCACGGATAATAACATCCTGACATACATCAACCATACGTCTTGTAAGGTAACCGGAGTCTGCGGTACGAAGAGCGGTATCAGCCATACCCTTTCGTGCACCTCTGGTGGAAATGAAGTATTCCAAAACAGAAAGGCCTTCACGGAAGTTAGACTTAACAGGGATTTCAATGGTTTTACCTGCGGTGTTAGCCATCAGACCACGCATACCTGCAAGCTGTCTTATCTGCTTCATAGAGCCACGAGCACCTGAGTTTGCCATCATGTAAATGGGGTTGTATTCATCCAAGCAGTTCTGCAGTGCATCGGTAACTTCCTTAGTGGTCTTTTCCCACTCGGAAACAACCAGTCTGTAACGCTCATCGTCAGTGATGAAACCGCGCTTGTACTGGCGCTCAATGCGAACAGTCTCCTGCTCGGTTGCGTGAATAAGTTCATCCTTAGCGGAAGGAACAGTCATATCTGCAACGGAAATGGTGATAGCAGCCTTGGTGGAGTATTTGTAACCCATAGCCTTAATGCTATCCAGAACCTCAGCAGAAACAGTGAAGCCATGCTTCTTAATGCAGCGGTCGATAATATCACCCAGCTGCTTCTTACCAACCTGGAAGCCGATCTCATGGTCGAAATCGTGCTCGGGATCGGTACGATCAACATAGCCCAGATCCTGAGGAATAGGCTCGTTGAAGATGATACGGCCAACAGTAGTGGTAATAATCTTCTTGACCTCAACGCCATCAATAACCTTAGCAACTCTAAGTCTGATAGGAGCATGAAGTCCGACAACACCCTCATTGTAAGCCATGATAGCTTCGTTAGCATCACGGTACATATGAATGGGCTTGTAGGTTGCAGGCTTGGTGCCGTCTTCCTTAGCCTTCAGGTTAGCGGCATAAATGTCGTCACCGGAAGTCAGCTCGCCGGCAACAAGACCGGTATCACCGGGATCATCAACAACAAGCTCTTCTGCGCCCTTCTCGGCTGAGCCGATACGAACCATAGTCAGGTAGTAGGAACCCAGAATCATATCCTGAGTAGGAACGGTAACAGGGTGACCGTCCTGAGGACGAAGCAGGTTGTTTGCAGACAGCATCAGGATTCTGGCCTCAGCCTGAGCCTCGGCAGAAAGTGGCAGATGTATAGCCATCTGGTCACCATCGAAGTCTGCGTTGTATGCAGTACATACCAGGGGGTGCAGTCTCAGAGCACGGCCTTCGACAAGGACAGGCTCGAATGCCTGAATACCAAGTCTATGCAGAGTAGGCGCACGGTTAAGAAGCACGGGATGCTCTTTAATAACATCCTCCAGTGCGTCCCAGACCTCGGTCTTCTGCTTATCAACCATCTTTTTGGCGGATTTAATATTGTTGGCAACACCGTCCTCAACCAACTTCTTCATAACGAAGGGGCGGAACAGTTCGATAGCCATTTCCTTAGGAACACCGCACTGGTATATCTTAAGGTCAGGACCGACAACAATAACGCTTCGGCCGGAGTAGTCGACACGTTTACCCAGAAGGTTCTGACGGAAACGTCCCTGCTTACCTTTAAGCATATCACTGAGAGACTTGAGTGCTCTGGAGTTTGCACCGGTAACAGCTCTGCCACGGCGGCCGTTATCTATAAGTGCGTCAACTGCCTCCTGGAGCATACGCTTCTCGTTTCTGACAATGATGTCAGGAGCGTTAAGCTGCATCAGTCTCTTCAGACGGTTGTTACGGTTTATAACTCTACGGTAAAGATCGTTAAGGTCGGAAGTTGCGAATCTGCCGCCGTCCAGCTGAACCATAGGACGGATTTCAGGAGGAATAACAGGCAGAACGTCAATGATCATCCACTCAGGGCGGTTGCCGCTCTGACGGAATGCCTCAACAACCTCAAGGCGCTTAACAAGCTTTGCCTTTTTCTGACCGCTGGCGGTCTTGAGCTCCTCACGGAGCTCAACGGCCAACTTTTCGCAGTCTATCTGGCTGAGAAGTTCCTTTATGGCTTCAGCACCCATGCCGGCCTTAAAGTCGTCCTCATATTTTTCACGCATCTCACGATACTCACGCTCAGTGAGTATCTGGCCCTTCTCCAGAGGAGTGTAGCCGGGATCGGTAACTATATAACTTGCAAAGTACAGAACCTTCTCCAGAGTTCTGGGGGTAAGGTCAAGCATAAGACCCATACGGCTGGGGATGCCCTTGAAGTACCAGATATGGCTGACGGGAGCAGCAAGGGCAATATGACCCATACGCTCACGACGAACCTTGCTCTTTGTTACTTCAACACCGCAGCGGTCGCATATTTTGCCTTTATATCTAATTTTTTTGTACTTTCCGCAGTGGCATTCCCAGTCCTTGGTAGGTCCGAAAATACGCTCGCAGAAAAGACCGTCTCTTTCAGGTTTGAGAGTTCTGTAGTTTATTGTCTCCGGCTTTTTAACTTCGCCGTAGGACCAGCTGAGAATAGTCTCAGGGGAGGCTATGCTGATTTTGATAGCGTCAAAAGGTGCGTAGCTCATTAATCGTCCTCCTCTTCTTCATTGTCCATTGCGTAATTATCATCGTCGTTCTGAGGGATGTCCTCAATGCTGTAACCCTCAGCTTCGATCTCGCTCTCGTCAGCTTCGTACATCTCATCTCTCATGTCGGGGATGAAATCGTCGTCATCGTCTTCCTTGAGCTCGATTTCGTTGCCGTCCTTATCCAGAACCTTAATATCAAGGCACAGGGACTGGAGTTCCTTAACCAGAACCTTGAAGGATTCGGGAACACCGGGTTTGGGGATGTTGTTGCCCTTAACGATAGCTTCGTAGGTCTTGACACGTCCGGTAACATCGTCGGACTTAACAGTCAGGATCTCCTGCAAGGTGTATGCTGCACCGTAAGCTTCAAGAGCCCAAACTTCCATTTCACCGAAACGCTGACCGCCGAACTGAGCTTTACCACCCAGAGGCTGCTGAGTAACAAGGCTGTAAGGGCCGGTAGAACGGGCATGGATCTTATCATCGACCAGATGGTGGAGCTTAAGGAAGTAAACCCAACCAACGGTTACATCGTTATCAAACTTTTCACCGGTACGACCGTCGTACATGACGCTCTTACCATCCTCACGGAGGCCAGCCTCACGGAGGGTTTCACGAATAGTGGTTTCGTTTGCGCCGTTAAAGACAGGAGTTGCAACCTTCCAGCCAAGAGCCTGAGCTGCATAACCAAGGTGAACTTCAAGAACCTGCCCTATATTCATTCGGGAAGGAACACCCAAGGGGTTCAGAACGATATCCAGAGGAGTACCATCAGGCAGGTAAGGCATATCCTCTCTGGGGAGAATACGGGAAACAACACCCTTGTTACCGTGACGACCTGCCATCTTATCGCCCACAGAAATCTTTCTCTTCTGTGCGATGTAGACTCTTACGACTTCGTTTACGCCGGGGTTCATTTCATCTCCGTTTTCACGGGTGAACACCTTAACGTCAACGATGATACCGCTCTCACCGTGAGGAACTTTCAGCGAAGTATCTCTGACTTCTCTTGCCTTCTCACCGAATATTGCACGGAGCAGACGCTCTTCAGCGGTAAGATCAGTCTCTCCCTTAGGAGTTACCTTACCTACCAGAATATCTCCGGCATTGACTTCCGCACCGACCATGATAATACCACGCTCATCCAGGTACTTGAGAGCTTCCTCACCAACACCGGGAATATCACGGGTAATTTCCTCAGGTCCGAGCTTTGTGTCTCTGGCGTCGCATTCGTACTCTTCAATATGAATTGAAGTGAACACATCTTCCATAACGAGGCGCTCGTTAAGAAGAATAGCGTCTTCGTAGTTGTAGCCTTCCCAGTTCATGTAACCGACAAGGATGTTCTTGCCCAGAGCAATTTCGCCCTGAGAGGTACTGGAGCCGTCTGCGAGAACGTCACCCTTGGTGACTCTTTCGCCAGCGTTTACAATAGGACGCTGGTTGAGGCAGGTACCCTGGTTGGAACGGGAGAACTTAATAAGTTTATAATCTTTAACACGACCGGAATCGTATTTAACAGTAATGTAGTTTGCATCAACTCTGGTGACAATACCGTCATCTTCTGCTACAACGCAGACACCGGAGTCAACAGCGCACTTGTGCTCAATACCGGTAGCAACAATAGGAGCCTGAGTAGTGAGCAGAGGAACTGCCTGACGCTGCATGTTAGCACCCATCAGAGCACGGTTAGCATCGTCGTTTTCAAGGAAAGGTATCATAGCAGTAGCTATGGAAACCATCATCTTTGGGCTGACGTCGACGTAGTCAACTTCTTCACGGTTAACTTCTATAGTATCGTTGCGGTGACGGCAGGTTATACGCTTGTTTACGAATACGCCGTTCTCGTCAACAGGTTCGGAAGCCTGTGCAACAATGAACTGGTCTTCCTGATCGGCTGTCATGTACTCGACCTCGTCGGTAACACGGCAGGTATCCTTTTCCACCTTTCTGTAAGGAGCAACAAGGAAGCCGTATTCATTGGCTCTTGCGTAGGATGCAAGGTAGCTGATAAGGCCGATGTTAGGACCTTCAGGAGTTTCGATAGGACAGAGACGACCGTAATGGCTGTAATGTACGTCTCGAACATCGAAGCTCGCTCTCTCTCTGGACAGACCGCCGGGTCCCAAAGCGGACATACGACGCTTATGAGTAAGTTCGGACAGAGGGTTTGTCTGGTCCATGAACTGGCTCAGAGGAGAAGAACCGAAGAACTCTTTAATTGCTGCGGTTACAGGGCGGATGTTTATAAGGCTCTGAGGAGTGACAATGTCAAGATCCTGCAAAGTCATACGCTCTCTTATAACTCTCTCCATACGGCTGAAGCCGATGCGGAACTGGTTCTGCAGCAGCTCACCTACACAGCGGACACGACGGTTACCCAGATGGTCTATATCGTCAGCGTTGCCAATGCCGTGGGTAAGAGCGTTGAGGTAGTTAACAGAAGCGAATATATCATCGCAAACGATGTGCTTAGGAATAAGAACGTCGATATTCTCACGGATAGCATCCTTAAGAGCCTCACCCTGGTAACGCTCAACCAGCTGCTGCATAACAATACCACGAACTTTTTCGTTTATCTCCAGCTCTTCCAGCTCTTCGTCGCTGAGGTCAACATACTTTCTGATGTCAACCATGCCGTTGGAGAATACACGAACCTTTTTGCCGTCAGCCATAAGGTAAACGGATATAACGCCTGCATCTGCAATGATCTGAGATTTCTCTCTTGTGATGATCTCGCCTTCCTCAGCGATTATCTCACCGGTGAAGGGGTCAGCAACAGGCTCAGCAAGAGCAAAACCTGCAATACGGGGGAAGAGAGACAGCTTCTTGTTGAACTTGTAACGTCCAACATTGGAGATTTCGTAGCGGCGACGGTCAAAGAAGAGGCCGTCAAGCAGAGTCTCAGCGGATTCGACAGTGGGAGGATCGCCGGGACGAAGTTTTCTGTAAACCTCGATAAGGCACTCATCACGGTTTGCGGTGGTATCCTTGTCGATGGTTGCAACTATGCGCTCATCCTCGCCGAATATTTCTTTCAGTCTCTCGTTGGTTGTTGCGCCAACATAGGGATCGGAAACGCAGGACAGCCAGGTTGCAGGACGATTTTCGTCGTAAGCACCCATAGCCTTTAAGAACCATGTGATAGGAAGTTTACGGTTCTTATCTATACGGACGTTGAAAACGTCGTTTGCATCAGTTTCGTACTCCAGCCATGCGCCGTGGTAAGGAATTACAGTTGCGGTATATACGTTCATCATGGATTTATCCAAATCCTTGCCGTAGTATACGCCGGGAGAACGGACGATCTGAGAAACTATAACACGCTCGGCACCGTTAATAACGAAAGTACCGCCGTCAGTCATAATGGGGAAATCTCCCATAAAGATTTCCTGCTCTTTTATCTCCTCAGTCTCCTTGTTACGAAGTCTGACCCTAACCTTTAAGGGGGCGGCATATGTGGCATCTCTTGCCTTGCACTCCTCCTCGCTGTATTTAGGCTCTTCGTTCATGGAGTAGTCGATAAAGCTCAACTCCAGATTACCTGAATAGTCAGTTACGGAGTCTACATCTCTGAAAACCTCACGCAGTCCTGTCTCGAGGAACCACTTGTATGAACTCTTCTGGATTTCCAGAAGGTTAGGCATTTCCATGATTTCCGGGACACGTGCAAAACTCTTTCGCAGGGTCTTGCCGTACAGAACATCTTTTGGCATTGGCGCACTCTCCTTCTCACATTTGTAAACACCCGGCACAGTTGTTAAAACTTATAGCCGTTGTGTTGAATTTACTTTGTCATAATGCTATACTAACTGCAGTTAATGGCTGGGAGTTTATCTCTGCACCTGCATATGTAGCAAGCTATTCTATCACTATTACAAATATAAAGTCAAGAATTTTTTTAATTTTTTTGAAAATTTTGGCGGGGGCGTCAAGCCTCGGCCTATTTTTTTATTGTTTTTTGCTAATTGACTTGCAAAAAGGAGAAAATTATGAGTTTTCCGGTGTTTACGTTGCTGACTTCCGAAGCATTGTTTGCGCTTTGGCTTTTATATAGGGAAGGACTGTTGAAAAAGTCCTCTTATTTTGTTTCTGCGCTGATTTTTATTTCTTTTGCATTTCTTCTCAGAGCTTTTGTCTTAGATTATAAGACCTTGGACTACGAGGACTTTTTAAGTCATTGGGTGGAATTTTTCAGGCAAAACGGCGGATTTAAAGCTTTGGGTCGTCCAATCGGTAATTATAATGTACCTTATCTTTATTTTCTCGCCCTCTTTTCCTATATTCCTATAAATGACCTGCACCTAATAAAGCTGCTCAGTATTTTCTTTGATGTGCTTCTGGCTTACGGCACAATGAAGCTTTTATCTCTTTTCAAAAAGTCTCCTGCTGTGCTTGTGGCCTGCTTTCTCAGTGTTCTCTACCTGCCTACCGTATTTTTAAACGGTGCTGTCTGGGGACAGTGTGACAGCATTTATGTAGCTTTAGCTCTTTTAGGTATCTATTGCGCACTTACAGACAGACCATGTATTTCAATGGTACTTGCCGCTCTTTCTTTCGGATTTAAGCTTCAGGCAGTTTTCATTCTTCCTGTTTATGCCGTCTTGTGGTTTAAAGGAAAATTTAATTGGAAGCACTTTTTGATTTTCCCGCTCAGTTATGTAATTCTGGTTCTGCCTGCCGTTATCATGGGCAGACCTTTTATTGACACTATAACCTTATATTTCAGTCAAACCGGAAGTATAGGTTCCGGTCTTAATTACAGTTCCCCATCAGTATTTTCCATTCTTCACGGAACACAGAATGAAGAACTGGCATCTAAAATAGGCGTTGCTGCCGCATTTATTTTTATGTTTGCAGTGCTTGGTATTGCATTCTGGAAAAGGAAACAACTCAGTAACCGCTCCGTAATGTGGGCAGCCTTACTTTTTGTAGTTGGTATTCCTTTCCTGCTCCCCCATATGCACGAGCGTTACTTCTTTGCCGCTGACATAATGTGTCTGTTTCTGGCTTTTGCTGTGCCTAAGCTTGCCGCAGCAGCAGTGCTGTCTCAGTTTGCTTCTTTCTTGGGCTACTACGCATATTTAAACCGTCGCTACCTTTTAACAATGAATTACGGCGGATGGGCAATATTTTTATTGCTGTTTACTGCTTTTGTTTTCTACATTTTAAGCTTTTCGGAAAAAAACTTGAAAAAAATTTAAAAATAGTGTTGACATTTCCCTTTATTCTGCTATAATCAATCGTGCCTTAAATGAGGCGCCGCCATGTGGTGCAAGCGACTTTAAATGGAGTCGAAGCACCGGCGAGATAAGCGAGAGTGCTGGAACCGGTAGACAGGCACGTTTGAGGGGCGTGTGTCAACTGACGTGGGAGTTCAAGTCTCCTCTCTCGCACCAGTAAGTCAAGGACTTTGGTCCTTGACTTTTTTATTTTATATTTGCTCATTTTCAACGTCGGAAAAATTTTCCGGCGTTTTTTCGTTAATGGCACTTTTTGCAATGCTTTAAGCATCAACACCTATTTAAAATTGTAATTATTATCAATATAATATACTGGCTGATTAAGTGAGGTGTTTTAAGCATGAACATTTTAATACAGAACGGTCTGGTTATAGACCCCGAAAACCTTATCTGCTCAAAGCGCAGCCTTTATCTGGAAAACGGCAAGGTTGCAGCTGTTCCTGATGGTGAGGTAAAAGTCGATTTAGTAATTGACGCTGAAAATAAAATCGTATGCCCGGGATTTATAGATATACATATGCACGAAGACCCTTTAACTTCTGAGGGAAAGCTTTATTCAGATGATGAAAAGGCAATTCTGGCCTGTATGCTCCGTATGGGCGTTACCACTGCGGTAGGCGGAAACTGCGGCGAAAACTTCTATCACCCCGCAGATTACATGGACATTGCCGACAGAGACGGTACTTATACAAATATCGCCATGCTGGCAGGTCACCAGTTTTTCAGACAGCAGGCAGGCTGCACAGACGATTACGGCGCAGCCACTCCCGAGCAGATAAAAGCCTGTGCCGAAGCTATTGAAGATGCTCTTACAAGAGGCTGTGCAGGTGTTTCATATGGTATAAGATATGTACCCGGCATGGATGCCGACGAGCTTACAGCTACCGCAGCAGGAGCTAAAAAGCAGGGCAAAATGGTTGCCGCACATATAAGAGATGATGCTTCCGCTGTTTTCGGAGCGGCAAGAGAATTCCTTGATGCAGGACTTACACTTGATGTTCCGCTTCAGGTTTCTCATATAGGCAGCATGGCAGGCTTTGGACAGATGGAGGATTTTCTTTCTCTCATTGACGATTACAGAGCAAAAAATCCCCGCATATTCTGTGATTGCTATCCTTATGACGCATTTTCCACCGGTCTTGGCTCCGCCACTTATGACGACGGCTGGATTCAGCGCTATAACTGCTCTTATGATGCGGTAGAGCTTGCTGATGGAAAATATAAAGGTCAGCGCTGCACCAAGGAGATTTTTGATGAGGTTCGTCGTGATGATCCACAGTGCAGAACTATTTGCTATGTTATGGAACAGTCTCAGGTTGATTTAGCCTACACCCACCCCGCAGTAATGCTTGGAAGTGACGGCGTTATGAATGCAGGAGCAGGTCACCCCAGAGCCTCCGGCGCATTCCCCCGCTTCATTCGCAGATATGTAAAAGGCGGCAAGCTCTCCATGTTTGATGCAATAAATCGCATGACCTCCATGCCCGCAAAACAGCTTGGGCTTAAAAGCAAAGGAAATCTCAGCATAGGCGCAGATGCCGACGTGCTTATATTCGACCCCGAAACCATGGAGGAGCGCTCCACATTTGAAAACCCGCTCACAGCTCCTGTTGGAATTGATTATGTAATAGTAAACGGAACTCCCGCCGTAAAGGACGGGAAGATAATAAACGGCCGAGCCGGAAAATCCGCCCGTGTATATTAAAGGAGAATTTTTATGACTAAGCCCAAAGGTGAGACACTGGAAAATAAGAAGAAATTTAAAATGCCTGACACATGGATTATTGTTTTCGCTATGGTTGTTATCGCAGCCGTACTGAGTTGGATAGTCCCGGCAGGTTCATATGATTATAAACAGGTAGATATTAACGGTACTATCCGCAACATCGCAATAGACGGCTCATACCACGTTATAGATAAAGCAGAAACCAAGCCCACCGGATTTTTAGGTCTGTTTTCCGCTCTATACACAGGTTGTGTTGAGGCTGGCAGCACTATATTTATGATTTTGTGCTGCTGCGCCAGCTTCCGCATAATGGTTCGCACCGGTGCTATCCACGCCGGAATAGGCTCCCTTCTTAAAAAGCTTGGCAACAAGGGCATGATACTGGCCATAGTTCTGATGATAGTTTTCGGTATTTGCGGTTCTATGTTCGGTATGATAAGCGAACTTTTCGGATTTTACCCTCTTATGGTAGGTCTGGGAGTTGCTCTGGGCTATGACCCCATATTCGGCTTTGCAATTTTGTGTCTGGGTGATTACATAGGCTTCACCGCTGGCACTTTAAACCCTTATAATGTTGCTGTTTCTCAGGGAATTGCTGAAGTTCCCATGTATTCAAATCAGCCCTACCGCTGGTTCAGCTTTGTAGTTTTGCTTGGTATTTCCATTATTTATCTTGTTCATTATGGTATCAAGGTTAAAAAAGACCCCACTATCTCCCCTGTCTACGGTCGTCCCTGCATTCACAGCTTCAGTGACGGTGATCTGGATGAATACAAAATGGATTGGAGAGCTATTCTGGTTCTTCTGGACATGCTCGTTTCTATTGCCATCTTAATGGTTGGCCTTATGAAGTTTAACTGGAGCAATACTCAGCTATGCGGTCTGTTCATCATAATGTCCATTACCGCCGCTCTTATCTGCGGTTGGGACGGTCAGAAATATGTTGATGAATTTGTAGAAGGCGTTAAAGGCATGATTTGGGGTGCTCTTATCGCAGGCCTTTCAAGAGCTATTCTGGTAGTTATGAATAACGCGCAGATTACCGACACTATCATTTATCATCTTGCAGAACTGCTCAAGAAAGCTCCAGCCTCAATTTCCGCCCAGCTCATTCTCTTTGTTCAGACCCTTATCAACCTGCCTATCTCCTCCGCAACAGGTCAGGCCGCTGTCACAATGCCTATAATGGCTCCTCTGGCAGATGCTTTGAACGTCACAAGAGATACCGCATGTCTTGCATTCCAGTTCGGTGACGGACTTACAAACCTTCTCTGGCCCACCAGTAACGTTGTAATTGTCTGTGGTCTTGCAGATATTCCATATGAAAAGTGGGTAAAGTGGTTCTTGCCTCTGTTCTTTATTCTGTTCATAGCCCAGATGCTCCTTGTTGGCGGTGCTGTGGCATTAGGACTTTAATTTAATACACCCGCAATTGCCGTCAGACATTTTCTGGCGGCTTTTTTATAAAATTAACTAAGTTTTCTGTATCAGCCACTTGACAGCTTTACAATGTAAGGATATAATATTATCGACATATGACGGAATGAAAAGAGGTGAATAGGGTGTCCAGACCCCAAAAATGCCGCCGTGTCTGTGCCGAACCAAGGTTTACCGAATTCTCTCCCCGTGGTGTAAGCAGCCGTGATGTAATAACTCTAAGTACAGACGAATATGAGGTTTTTCGTCTGGTGGATTACGAAAACAAAACCCATGAGGAGTGCGCCAAGCAAATGGACATCTCCCGCACCACCGTCACGGAAATTTACGACAGTGCGAGAAAAAAAATTGCAAAATTTCTTGTAAACGGCCTGTCCCTTAAAATTCAGGGCGGCAACTACCGAATATGTGACGGTTCCGCTCCCTGCTGTATGGGCAAAATGTGCGGCAGAACCACAGAAGCTGCGCAAAATCCCGCAGAGCCGGAAATGGTAGAAAAAGAGCAAGGCTCTGTTCGCCTCGCCATTGTGTGCAAGGGTGATGACATTTTCCCGCATTTTGGTCATTCGGAAAGCTTTGTTTTATACGATGTTAAAGACGGAGTTTTTATGCAGAAAAATCTTGTAAAGCTTAACGGTATTCAAAGAGGCGCACTTCCCGGTATTTTAAAGAAATTCCTTGTGGACAAGCTGATCTGTGACGGCATAGGCACCGTTGCTCTCAACGCATTGTACGCAAACGGCATAGAAGTTTTTTCAGGCATTTCCGGAAATGCCCAACAGGCTTTTAACAGTTGGTTAAACGGCTGTTTAAATTGTGATAATGAAAGTAAATTATAAGACTGTGTAACTATTTAGGAGGTAGTAAAATGATAATCGCATTACCTATGGACGAAGACAAGAAGAACATTTGCGTCTCTTTCGGAAGAGCACCTTTCTTTCTCTTCAAGAACACTGAGAGCGGCACTGAGGAATTTGTTGTAAATCCGGGTGCAGAAGCTTCCGGCGGCGCAGGAATTAAAGCTGCTCAGGCTGTTGTAGATGGTGGAGCAGATGCACTGATAACTGTGCGTTGCGGTGAAAATGCCGCTGAAGTATTCAAGGCAGCAAATATAAAGATATACAAGTCCGAAGGCTCAGACGGCGAAGAGAACATCAAGGCTCTCACCGAAGGAAAGCTCTCAGAGCTTACAAAGTTCCACGCCGGATACCACGGTATAGCATGAAGATAGCAGTATTGAGCGGCAAGGGCGGCACAGGTAAAACCTTTGTCTCCACGAACCTTGCCATAGCCGCCGGAAAAGCCGCATATGTAGACTGTGACGTGGAAGAGCCAAACGGAAGACTGTTTTTAAAACCCGAAAATATTAAAAGCACCCCCATAAAAGTAAAAACTCCCCTTGTAAATGTTATGAAATGTTCGGGCTGTCGGAAATGTGTAGACTTCTGCAAATTCCACGCTATGGCATTCGTTAATAACAAACCCATTATATTTCCCGCAATATGCCACTCCTGCGGCGGCTGCGCTCTGCTTTGTCCTGAGAATGCCATCAAGGAAACTGAGCGTGAAATCGGTGTAGTTGAACATGGTATTCACGGCGACACCCGCATAATCACCGGCGTTATGAATCCCGGTGAAGAGAGCGGTGTGCCTATCATAAAGGAAGCATTGAGCGAAGGCTTTGAAGCTTCTGAAAATGTTATTATCGACTGTCCTCCCGGCAGTGCCTGTGCAGTTATGGAGAGCGTTTCCATGTCAGATTACTGCGTCATAATCGCAGAGCCTACCGCTTTCGGACTTCACAATTTCCGCATGGTATATGAACTGTCTCAGCTTATGGGAAAGCACTGCTGCGCAGTTATAAACAAGGAGTCTGAAAAATACGCTCCCCTGGAGGATTTTTGTTCTGAGCACAACATTCCCGTAGCTCTTAGAATCCCCTACTCCGAGGAGTTGGCCGCACTTGGTGCCAACGCTCATGTGGCATCTGAGGCTAAAGAGGAATACATGGAAATGTTTAAATCTCTTCTTGATTATATCAGCAGGGAGGCGAAAAAATGAAAAAACTACTTATTTTGAGCGGCAAGGGCGGCACAGGCAAGACCACAACCGCCGCATCATTTATCCGCTTTTCAAACGCTGATGCTTTTGCAGACTGCGACGTGGATGCTCCTAACCTGCACATAGTCTCAAAAATGACTGTCGAGCCGGAAGTAATGGATTACTACGGCATGGATAAAGCAGTAATTGACCCCGAAAAATGCCTTAACTGCGGTAAATGCGCCGCAAACTGCCGTTTCGGTGGTATAAGAAAAGCTGATGGGCACTACGAGATTGATGAATTCAGCTGCGAAGGCTGCGGAGTATGTGCTGAGATTTGCCCTGCAAAGGCGATTTCCATGGTATCTGATGCTGCCGGAAAGCTTGGTCTTTATAAAGGAACGCAGACTTTTGCAACTGCCGAGCTTAAAATGGGCAGAGGCAACTCCGGAAAGCTTGTAAGCGAGGTTAAAAGCGTTATGAGCGAAGCCTCTCCTGATGCTAAACTCGCCATAATTGACGGCTCACCAGGAATAGGCTGTCCAGTCATTGCTTCTGTTACAGGCGTTGACATGGCGCTTATAGTCACAGAGCCAAGTGCCTCCGGTCTCTCCGACCTTAAACGTCTCCTGCACACCTCTGATATTCTCAGAGTAAAAGTTGCTGTATGCATCAACAAATACGATGCCTGCCCTGAAAAAGCAGAGGAAATAAAGAGCTTCTGCGAAAAGGAGAACATCTCTTTTGTAGGTGTTCTGCCGTTTGATAAAAAAGCTTCTCAGGCAATAAATCAAGGTCTCAGCGTTGCCGACATTGACTGTCCGCTGAGAGATGCTTTGAAACAGGTTTACGACAAAACAATGGCTCTATTGGAGGGATGAAGATGAAACTTGGAATAATCCGCTGTATGCAGACTGAGGACTATTGCCCAGGCACCACCGACTTCAAGGTGATCAAAAACCGAAAGGGCGCTTTTGAGGGTATTGAGGAAGATATTGAAATCATCGGCTTTATAAACTGCGGCGGCTGTCCCGGTAAAAAGGCCGTTTTGAGAGCAAGAGAGCTTGTAAAGCGTGGTGCTGACACTATAGCTTTCGCCTCCTGCATTCAGAAAGGCACTCCCATCGGTTATCCCTGCCCCTTTGCCAAAAAGATGCGTGATCTTATAGCTAATGATTTAGGCGAGGGTGTTCGAATTATCGACTACACTCACTGAGCCATGAAAATTCATGCTTTAATAGAAAATACCGCTTGCAGCGAAAGCTTCAAATGTGAACATGGCATGAGCCTTTATATTGAAACTGTGGAGGGCGACATTCTCTTCGACACAGGTGCAGGTGAAAATTTTGCAGAAAACGCCCGTCTGTTAGGTCTGGACTTAAAAAACGTAAAACTTGCCTTTCTTTCCCACGGTCACAGCGACCACGGCGGCGGTTTAGAAAAGTTTCTGGAAATTAACCCCATTGCCCCTGTGTATATCTCCCCCCTTGCCTTTGGTCAGTATTATAACGCAAAGGGCGAATATATCGGCCTTGACATGAGTTTAAGAGGAAATCCCAGATTTAAGATTTTAAACGAAAGCTTGAAAATCGGAAATGTTCAGCTGTTCCCCTGCTTCGCAGAGCTCAAATACCCGTTGGACAGTGCCGGACTTTCAAAAAAAGTTGACGGCAAACTTCAGCCTGACGATTTTCTCCATGAGCAGTATATGCTGATTGAAGAAAACGGCAAAAAAGTTTTGTTCAGCGGATGTTCTCACAGAGGCATACTGAACATTATGGAAAATTTCAAGCCTGATGTGCTTATAGGCGGTTTCCACTTTATGCGTGAGGAGCTGAAAGACGGCAACAATCAGTGTCTTGATAATGCCGCCGATATTCTTCTGGATTATCCTTGCGAATACTACACCTGCCATTGCACGGGGCTTTCACAATACGCCTATCTACGAGAGCGCATGGGTGACAGGCTTCACTATCTTTCATCAGGTGAAACCATAATTGTTTAAAAAATGTTCCTTGAAAAAGGAACACAAAATCGCTATTATATGTTCATACAGACATATAAAATATATAATATTTCAAAATTTAAAGGAGAAACTAATAATGAAAATTGCTGTATCCTGTAACGGCTCTGCTATCTGGCCTCACTTCGGTCACTGTGAAAACTTTATGATTTACAATGTTGAGGGCAATAAAATTGTCTCCTCCGAGAACGTCCCCAATCCCGGCCACAAGCCCGGTTTTCTGCCCAACTTTCTCGCTGACAGAGGCGTAAACGTCATCATCGCCGGTGGTATGGGCGGCGGCGCTGTTGACATTTTCAACGAGCGTGGCGTTGAGGTTGTTGTCGGTGCTTCCGGCGATTCCAAGGCCGCTGTTGAAGCCTACCTCAGAGGCGAGCTTGTTTCAACCGGTGAAGTTTGCCACCATCACGAGCACGCAGACGAGTGCGGAGAGCACTGATCTAATATAATCTAAAATATACAGGGGGAAACTATTATGGAACAGAAGTTTTATATCTGCAAGCACTGCGGCAACATTGTTGCCATGGTAAAAGATGCCGGAGTACCTATTGTCTGCTGCGGCGAGAGAATGACTGAGCTCATTCCCGGAACCTCAGACGGCGCTGCTGAAAAGCACGTTCCTGTCTATGTAGTAGACGGAAATCTGGTAAACGTCACCGTAGGTACTGTGGAGCACCCAATGCTGGAAAATCACTACATCGAGTGGATTTCCGTTCAGACCAATTACGGCAATCAGAGAAAGGTTTTGAAGCCCGGTGAAGCACCCAAGGCAAGCTTTGCTCTCCTTGATGGTGAAAAGGTAGAGGCAGTTTACGCATACTGCAACCTCCACGGACTTTGGAAAGCTTAAAATCACACAAAAAAGGAAGATGAAGTTTTACTTCATCTTCCTTTTTTGTTATTTTTTATCAATGAAAAGCTTTAAAATCTGAACTGCATTGCTGGCAGCGCCTTTTCTTATCTGGTCACCGCAGCACCAGAGAGTTAAACCGTTATCGGAGGTAAGATCCTCACGGATTCTGCCAACCCAAACCAGATCCTGATTTCCGGTATCCAGAGGTGTGGGGTAATTTCTGCCCTCGTAGTCTTCAATGAGCTTTACTCCGGGGTAGTTTCTTACAGCCTCCTTTGCCTCCTCAACAGAAATTTTCCGTTCAGTGCGGACAGTTAAGGATATGGAGTGAGAGCGCATTACCGGAACTCTGACACAGGTGCAGGTAACTTTAAGGGCGGGATTGTGAAGAACTCTTCTGCCCTCATTCTGCATCTTCATCTCCTCGTCGGTGTAGAGGTTGGGTAAATAATCGCCAATGCAGGGGATAACGTTCATAGCTATCTGAGTGGGGAAAACCTTGCACTCCGGCTTTTCACCGTTTGCAATAGATTTCAGCTGGCTTTCAAGCTCCACTAGTCCGCCCTGACCTGCGCCGGAAACTGCCTGATAAGTGCAGGCAACAATGGATTTTATGGTAGAGAGCTTTGCAATACCTGCAAGTGCCATAAAGCTTATGGTGGAGGAGCAGTTGGGATTTGCGATTATGCCCTTATTTTTAAAAGCATCCTGTCCGTTGATTTCAGGCACTACCAGAGGAACGTTCTCGTCCATTCTGAATGCGGAGCTGTTGTCTATGTACACAGCGCCGCTCTTTACGATTGCAGGAGCGAACTGCTTTGACATACCGTTTTTAACAGCACCCAGTACAAAATCCATACCCTCAAAGCTGTTCTCTGCTGCTTCCTCTATCAGAATATTCTGACCTTTAAACTGCACATATCCGCCGGCACTTCTTGCGCTTGCAAGAGGCAGAAGTTTTTCCACGGGAATGTCATATTCCTCTAAAACCTTTAGCATTTCTCTTCCTACGGCACCGGTGGCACCTAATATAGCAATATTGAACTTTTTCATATTATTCTCCCTCCATATTAACCGGTAAATCCATCATACAGGACTTTTATTGCGGTTTCAAACTGTTCATTTTCCACGCCTACTATTATAGACAGCTCGTCGGCGCCCTGAGCAATTATGCGGATATTAACTCCGTTTTCACCTAAAGCTTTAAAGAGTCTGCCTGATGTGCCGGGACGGAAAGTCATTTTTCGACCTACTGCCGCCACAAGTGCAAGACCCTCCTGCATATATACTCTGTCAGGGCGACAGGTTTTCTTAATATCTGAGGCAATATCGTAGACTGCATCTCCCATAGCGGTGGTTGAAGCCACAACCGCAAAGGAATCCAGTCCTAAATTTATATGCTCAACATTCACTTTATATCTGTCGAAAATATCCAAAGCCTGCCGCAGAGTTTCGTTTATATTTATGTTTCTCTTGCAGACAGTGATTATGCTGAAATTCTTTCTGCCTGCTATGCCGGTTATAGGCTTTTCCCCTGCCCCCTGCTCTTCTATGCTCTCAACTATCATTGTGCCGGGGTGCTGCGGGTCATTGGTGTTTCTTATATTGAGAGCAATTCCCTTTTCTTTAACAGGTAGAATTGACTCCTCATGCAGTACAGACGCACCCATAAACGCAAGCTCTCTAAGCTCTGCATAGGTAAGCTTTGCTATGGATTTAGGCTCATCCACTATTCTGGGGTCTGCCATTAAAATTCCGGAAACGTCCGTCCAGTTTTCGTATACATCCGCATCCACGGCAGCAGCGGCAATGGCACCGCTAATATCGCTTCCGCCACGGCTCATGGTCTTTATTCTGCCAGTAGGCAGTTTTCCGTAGAAACCCGGAATAAGTATTTTTTTGTATTTCTCCAGTGCTTCTTTAATGGCGGCATCTGTTTTTTCTCTGTCCACCTGTCCATCAAGACCGAACAGGAAACAGTCTGCGGCGTCAACAAACTGAAAGCCCAGATATTCCGCCATAAGTCTTGCAGTAAAATATTCGCCTCTCGATACAAGCTCATCAACGCTCATATCTTTTGTGAGTCTGCTTTTTAGAGCTTCAAAGTCCTTTTTAACATCATATTTAAGCCCTAAAGTTTCTTTTATATCAATAAATCTGTTCTCTATGGTGTTAACAATATCATCACAGCTTACGCCGTACTGGAGGTGAGCGTGACAGAGATATAAAAGATCTGTTATCTTGTGGTCGTCTTTATCCCGTTTTCCTGCCGCTGAAACTATGACAACACGGCGTGACGGGTCACTATCCACAATATTTTTTACTTTTTCAAACTGCTGGGGTCCTGCAACTGAAGAACCGCCGAATTTTGCAACTTTTAACATTTTATCACTCACCTATTGCGGCAAAGAATATCTCTCCGCCCTCTTCTCTGATTTTAGCCGCCATGCTGTGCATTTTGAGCACTGACAGGGGTTTTGTTACAAGTCTTGCTATGCCGTTTTCTATCTCCACGCTTTCAGCAGGAATAAGAGATGCCATATTCTCAGACAGACGCACATAATAAAGCTGGCTGAGTTTATCGTTTTCTGCCTTTACTGCCTTGCAGCTTTCTCTCAGCATATATTTTCTGCCACTCAAAATACCGCTCAGGTCACGAAGTACGGCAGAAGCAGTGGGATACCTGCCCGCTCCCTGTCCCATAATGGATATTCTGCCGGAGTTCTGCCCGTCATAACAGGCCATATTGAAGTTCTGCAATACGGAGCACTCAGGAGCGCCATCTCTGAAAAGTACAGGCTCTACATAAGCGTAAACGCTGTCATCTGTTTTTCCGCCCTTAACCATGAGACGGCAGGTATAGCCCTTTGACATGAAATGCTTTACGTCCTGCGCTGTGATGTTCTCTATACCTTCGTTTAAAAGTCCCTCTGTGGGGAGCATATCATAGCTGACGGCACAGGCAAGCATAATTTTTCTGAGAGCATCCATACCGGATACATCGGCCGTAGGATCTGCCTCTGCGTATCCAAGTCTCTGAGCATCCTTTAGTGCCTCGGAGTAGTCAAGGCCAAGTCTCTGCATAGAATCTAACATATAGTTTGTAGTGCCGTTTAATATGCCGCTGATGGAGAGAATCTTATCGCTCTCTCTGGCGATGGACAGATTGTGCAGGATTGGAACTGCTCCGCCACAGGCGGCTGAAAACAAAAAACCAACATGATTTTCATAGGCAAGCTTTGAAAGCTCAATACCTTTAGCAGCTACCAGTGCTTTGTTTGAAGTGACAAAATGTTTTCCTGCTTTTAAAACCGCTGATGCGTAGCTGAATGCAGGTTCAATTCCGCCCATAACCTCGACAACTGCCCAAATCTCTGGGTCTGAAACGATTTCCTCAATGGAAGTCCGTTTAAAGGCCATATCATTCTTTCCGGGACGGACAAGAACTGTCCCCTGTTCAAGCCCTTCTGCATTTTTCAGCATTTCAAACACTCCCACACCTACGGTGCCGAAGCCTAAAACTGCGACCTTCATAAAAAAACCTCCATTTTTTCGTGTCCGTATAAAAAAGACACTTGTATTTTTATTGTGGACAGTGTATCATAAGGCATGGGCAAAAATCAAGCCCCATTTTGAAAAAAGAAAAAGAATTGGAGAGATTCACCAATGCTCGACAACTATCTCATAATTCATAAAAGCATATTGCCCGAATACTATTCCAAGGTTCTGGAAGTTCGACATTTGATGGAAAGTGGTAAATGTAAGGAAATAAGTCAGGCTGTAAAGCAGGTCGGCCTCTCCCGAAGTACCTACTATAAATACAAGGATTTCATATTTGAGCCATCAGACCTTACCAAAGGCAGAAAAGCAGTTATATCCGTAATGCTTGTACATGAACCCGGAATACTCTCCGCTATGCTCTCTAAAATTTCAGAGGCAGGCGCCAGTGTGTACGCAATAACCCAAAGCCCGCCCATACACGAAACCGCCAGTGTGACTATCACATTGGAAATAAGCTCAATGCCCGGTTCTATGGCAGAACTCATGGAGGAGCTTGGCAAAATTGAAGGATTGGAAAACCCAAAAATATTAGCAGTTGAGTGAGGAGAAAATTATGTATTACGAAAGCACCAGAGGAAATTTCAAAGCAACCGACAGACAGGCCGTTTTGCAGGGCATTGCTCCAGACGGCGGCTTATACATAGATAAAGCTTTGGGTGAACGTCCATTTGACTGGAAAAAATGTCTCACCCTTGAACCATTGGGCATGGCTGAAATGCTTTTAAAGCATATGCTGCCCGGCTTTGAGGGCATGGACGAGCTTGTAAAGAAAGCATATGAGGGTAAGTTCTCAGTTCCCGAACTTACTCCCCTTGTAAAAGTGGGTGATGATTATGTGCTTGAGCTTTTCCACGGTCCTACCTGCGCTTTTAAAGATGTAGCCCTTTCTATGCTCCCACAGCTTATCACGGCGGCAAGAGAGCAGGAGAATATTTCCGACCAGATTGTTATTCTCACCGCCACCTCCGGAGATACCGGCAAAGCCGCTCTCGAGGGTTTTCACGATGTGAACGGAACTAAAATCATTGTTTTTTACCCTGCCGACGGTGTTTCCCCTATACAGAAAGCTCAGATGGTAAGCCAGAGCGGTAATAACGTAAAAGTTTGCGCCATTCACGGTAATTTTGACGACTGCCAGACAGGTGTAAAAGAAGCCTTTGCAGAGATAAACTCCAAGGAGCTTTTGAACGGCAAAGGTATGCGCCTTTCTTCTGCCAACTCCATAAATATAGGCCGTCTTGCACCACAGGTAGTTTATTACTTCATAGCCTACGCTGCGCTTATAAAAGAGGGTAGAATTTCCTTAGGCGATGTTGTAGACTTCTCCGTACCTACCGGAAACTTCGGTGACATTCTGGCAGGCTATTTTGCAAAGCTTATGGGTCTGCCTGTGGGAAGACTTATCTGTGCTTCCAATGCCAACAATGTATTGACTGACTTTATAAAAACTGGCGTTTACAACAGACACCGTAAATTTATAAAGACCTCTTCCCCGTCAATGGATATTCTGGTTTCCTCAAATCTCGAAAGACTTCTGTATTTTGCATCAGAGGGTGACTGCAAGTTTGTTTCTGAGAGCATGAAGTCTCTTTCCGCATGGGGCGAATACAGAGTGGGTCTGGATATTCTTCTTGAAATTCAGGACAGTTTTTCCGCCTACTGCTGCAATGAGGAAAGAACCGCACAAACCATAAAGCAGGTATGGAATGAAAATTCCTACCTCTGTGACCCCCATACTGCTGTTGCGTTCTCCGCCGCTATAGATTATAAACAGCGTGAAAGTGAGGGCGCACCGGTGGTCATTCTGTCCACCGCATCTCCCTATAAATTCCCTGCCGCTGTACTCTCTGCTCTTGGCGAGGACTCAGACGGAGACGAATTTTCCATGATGGACAAGCTCTCCAAGATTAGCGGAATTTCAGTTCCCAAGGCGCTTTCCGGTCTTAAAGAAAAAGAGGTTTTGCACCGTGATGTTATCGAAAAAGACGAAATATTGAATTATGTGTGCAAAGTAATAAGCCAGTGGGAGGATAAGAAATGATAGTAAGAGTTCCCGCAAGCTCCGCAAATTTAGGCCCCGGCTTTGACTGCTTTGGTATAGCATGGCAGTTATATAATGAGATTGAATTTCTGAAAGAGGGCGATGGGCTTAAAATAACAGGTTGTCCTGAGCAGTACTGCAACAAAAACAATCTCTGTTATATAGCCTACACGGAAGTTTTGAAGTATGCAGGCATTCAGGAGCACACCCTTAGAATAAACTTTCTGAATAATGAAATCCCCATTTCCCGTGGTCTTGGTTCTTCTGCCGCTTTGATTGTGGGCGGAGTAACTGCTGCTAATGAACTTAACAATTTAAAGCTCTCCAAGCAGGAGCTGTTCTCCATTGCAACTGCCGTTGAGGGTCACCCAGACAATATAGCTCCTGCCATATTCGGCGGCTTTACCGCCTCTGCTATGGACGGTGAAAAGGCTTTGAGCGTGTCATTTCCGCTGAGTGACAAACTGCACTATACGGCTTTTGTGCCAGATAAGGAGTTATCAACGGAACTTTCCAGAAGTGTTCTTCCTGAGAGCTATGAAAAATCCGATGCAGTTTTCAACATTTCCTGTACCGCTCTTTTGATAAAGGCTCTTGAAAGCGGTGACAGCAATCTTTTATCCGCCGCCTTGCAGGATAAAATTCATCAGCCATATCGCTTTAAGCTCATTGAAGGTTACGAAGAGGCAAAAAATGTTGCTCTTAGTCTGGGTGCTTGCGGTATGTGCATTTCAGGTGCAGGCTCCACCATGCTTTGTATCTCCGAAAACGAAGATTTTTCAGAGAAAGCAGCACAGCAAATAGGCGAAATATTCCCTGCTTGGAAAGTCCTGAAACTCGAACCTGATAATTTTGGCGCTGTAGTGCTATAAATTTTTACAAAAATTTCCCTCCTCTCTTGAATTTACAGCTGTATTGCTGTACAATCCACTTGTGATTGGAGGGATTTATTTTGAATATAGATCTTAAAGATATTGAAAAGGCTGAACAAAGATTAAAGCCTATACTTCACCATACTGAGATGGACATCTCCGCCACTTTCTCCGAAATGACAGGCGGACAAATTTACCTCAAATATGAAAACCGTCAGAAAACCGGTTCATTTAAAATAAGAGGTGCAAGTAACAAAATAGCCACTATGATAGAGCGTGGCGAGGTATGCCCGGTAGTTGCATCCTCCGCCGGTAACCATGCTCAGGGCGTTGCATACGCCGCAAAGCGTTTTGGTATTCCTGCAACAATCGTAATGCCCAAGGCTGCTCCCATAGCCAAAATTCAGGCCACTCAGGGTTACGGCGCTAAAGTAGTGCTTGAGGGTGACTGCTATGATGACGCCTACGCCTGCGCAAAGAAGATCTGCGAGGAAGAAGGCGCTGTATTTCTGCATCCTTACAATGACCCCGAAGTCATTGCAGGTCAGGGTACTTTAGGTCTTGAAATTCTCTCCGATCTGCCCTATGTTGATATTATTATTGTTCCTGCCGGCGGCGGCGGACTTCTCTCCGGTGTTGCAGCTGCTGTAAAGCAGGTAAATCCCAGAGTTCAGGTCTACGGTGTTCAGGCTGAGGGCGCAGATGCCATAGCAAGAAGCTTTAAGGAAAAGAAACTGGTTTACACTGAAACTGCAAGTACCATTGCCGACGGTATCGCAGTAAAGCAGCCCGGTGATATAACCGTTCCTCTTATAAACCAGTATGTTGATGGCGTCCTCACCGTTTCCGACAGTGAGATAGCAAATGCTATTCTTCTGCTTCTTGAACGCTGCAAGCAGATGGTTGAGCCTGCCGGCGCTACTCCTCTTGCCGCAGTTCTGAGTAAGAAGATTGATGTTAAAGGCAAGCGTGTTGTATGCCTTATGTCCGGCGGTAACATTGACGTAAGCTTTATCCAGAGCATAATCGAGCGTGGCCTTGTCGCAAGACACAGACGTATTAAATTTACTGTCACTCTGCTCGATAAGCCCGGCAGCCTTGTACAGCTTCTGAACTTAATTGCCGGTGCAGGTGCAAATATTCTACAGGTTCAGCACGACAAGCTTAACGACAAGTTAAGTCCAAATGAAACCAACGTTCAGATTGTCTGCGAAGTCGGCGGTAAAGAACACGGTAATCAGCTCATTGAAAAGCTTAAATCAAACGGTTATACCGTTGAACTTGAATACTAATAAAGGAGACTTAAATATGAAAACTGTTTCTACTAAAAATGCTCCCGCAGCTATCGGCCCTTATTCTCAGGCTCAGATAGTTGGTAACATGGTCTACACCTCCGGTCAGATCCCCATAATTCCCGAAACCGGCGAGCTTGCACAGGGTTTGGAGGCTCAGGCAAATCAGGTATTTAAAAACCTTTCCGAGCTGCTGAAGGCCGCAGGCACCGATATGTCCAAGGTTGTAAAAACCACCGTATTTATTAAGAACATGGACGATTTCGCCGCAATCAATGCCATCTATGCAAACTACTTTACCGAGCCTTATCCTGCTCGCTCCTGCGTTGAGGTTGCAAGACTTCCTAAGGACGTCTCTCTTGAGTGCGAAGTAATCGCAGAACTCTAATAAAAGATTAAAAGCTCTCCATCAGGAGAGTTTTTTATCATAAATTAAAGAAAACCCCTAAGTGTAAAAGAGCACTTAGGGGTTTATTGTCATTTTTTAAAGGGTGCAATTATGAAAAATACTGTCAAAGCTAAATAAACGGCGTAAATCGTATAAGTCACAAAATTCGGCCAAACGAAGCTCATTTCTGGGTGATTTAAGGCATACAGCACAAAAACCACAGCAACAATAAGCAAAAGAACACCTATTATTCTTGAAGTTTTCTTTTTCATAGCACTATTTTTTACATAGTCATGTCAGGGTACAGGGGGAAGCGGCGGCAAAGCTCAATAACCTGTGCCTTAACCTCAGGAACAGCAGTCTCGCCTTCATCCAGAAGTCTGGCTATCATGTCACCGATCTGGCGCATTTCAGCTTCCTTCATGCCTCTTGATGTGACAGCAGGAGAACCGAAACGCATACCGCTTGTCTCCTTAACAGAGAGAGTATCGAAAGGAATGGTATTTTTGTTTGCGGTGATATTTGCCATATCCAGAAGCTCCTGAACCTCTGCACCGGTCTTACCCTTAGTCATAACATCAGCCAGCATAAGGTGGTTATCAGTACCGCCGGACACAAGACGAACTCCTTTTTTGGTCAGTTCATCAGCAAGAGCGGCAGCATTTTTAACAACCTGAGTCTGGTATTCCTTAAATTCGGGGCTGAGAGCCTCTTTGAAGCATACGGCCTTAGCAGCAATAATGTGCATAAGAGGGCCGCCCTGAATACCGGGGAATACTGCGCTGTTTATCTTCTTTTTGAGTTCATCTTTGCAAAGAATCAGAGCACCTCTGGGTCCTCTCAGAGTTTTATGGGTAGTAGTAGTTACAACATGAGCATAGGGAACAGGGCTGGGGTGAACACCTGCGGCAACAAGGCCTGCAATGTGAGCCATATCTACCATGAGATATGCACCAACCTGATCTGCAATCTCTCTCATGCGCTTAAAATCAATAAATCTGGGGTATGCGCTGGCACCGGCAATTATTATTTTAGGCTGGCACTCCTCTGCTTTCTGCAAAAGAGCGTCGTAGTCTATGGTTTCAGTCTCTTTATCGACACCGTAGAAGCAGGCGTTAAAATATTTGCCGGAAATAGAAGCTTTAGAGCCGTGAGTCAGATGTCCGCCGTGGCTGAGATCCATACCAAGAATAGTGTCACCGGGCTTTAACAGAGCCAGATACACTGCCTCGTTTGCCTGAGAACCAGAGTGGGGCTGAACGTTTGCGTGTTCTGCACCGAACAGCTCTTTGGCACGCTCTATTGCCAGATTTTCAATTTCGTCTACATACTGGCAGCCGCCGTAGTATCTTGCTGCAGGATATCCCTCTGCATACTTATTGGTGAGGTGACTGCCCATAGCCTCCATAACGGCCTCGCTTACAAAGTTTTCAGAGGCAATAAGCTCTATATGGTCTCTTTGGCGTCCAAGTTCTTTTTCCATTGAATTGTAAACTTCTATATCTCGTTCTTTAATTTTCTCGTAGCTCATTATATACCTCCGATTTTTTGATCTGCGGTTTTGTAATCTAACGTTTTTCATTATAATACAGCAAGTTTACCTTTACAATATCTTTTTGTTAATTCTCAATTTCTGTCCCTCAGCTCTTGAAGCTTTCTGATAAAGATGGTAAAATTGTGCTACTAATTTTACGAGGTGATATACTTGAAAAAATTTTTAAAGGTACTTCTCTGGGTTCTTCTCGCAGTAGTTGTATTGGCAGGCGGTCTCGTTGCATGGCTCAGTATTACCGAGTACAAACCGGAACCGGTAATGGAGCTTGAAATAACCCGAAATGCAGACGGCGGCAAAATACAGCTGAACGAAGATTTAGACGTACTGTCATGGAACATTGGCTATGCAGGTCTTGGAAAAGGTTCTGACTTCTTCATGGACGGCGGCAAAGATGTTAAATCTGCCGACAAAGAGACGTTTACCGGCTATTTGAACGGTATAAAAAGCTTTATTGAAGAGCAGGACGCAGACTTAGTCATGCTTCAGGAAGTTGACACAAATTCAGCTCGTACATACAGCACAAACGAAGCTGAAATCCTTGAACAGGGGAATTATGTCCACGCATTAAACTATTCCTGCCCCTTTGTTCCCTATCCCATGCCTCCTATGGGCAAAATCCACAGCGGACTTTTAACCACTACAGAGTATGATATAGACAATGCAGAGCGTATTGCTCTCCCCTGCCCCTTCAGCTGGCCTATGAGTACCGCAAACCTCAAGCGTTGCCTGCTTGTAAGCTACATGCCCATTGAGGGTAGCGACAAGCAGCTTGTTCTTGTTAACCTCCACCTTGAGGCCTACGACGACGGTGAGGGTAAAATTGCTCAGACAAAGATGCTCCGTGAGTTTGTAGAGCAGGAATACGAAAAGGGCAACTACGTTATCGCAGGCGGTGACTTTAACCAGACCTTCCCCGGCACTCTTGATGTGTTCCCCATAGTACAGGATGACTACTGGGTACCCGGTGTACTGGACAGCAGCTTCCTGCCTGAGGGTTGGGAATTCACCTACGACAATTCAGCACCTACCTGCCGCCTTTTAAATCAGCCCTATGACAGAAATGACCCCAGCACTCAGCACTATGTTATAGACGGTTTCATTCTCTCCCCCAATGTTCAGCTTAACAGTGTACAGAACATTGACCTTGAGTTTGAAAATTCCGACCATAACCCCGTTATGCTGAATGTAACACTCAAGTAATATAATTAAATACAGTTATACAAAAAAAGCAGGTGTACTTTATGTACACCTGCAAAATTTTTATTAACCGAATCAGCCGTTATTCTTTTTTCTTATAACAACAGCAGCTGCGCTTGCAGAAAGCAGGCAAAGAACTGCCCAGAGTGCGATGTTGGCTTCATCACCGGTCTTGGGTTTATCAGTAGGCTCAGCGGGCTTCTCAGCAGGCTTCTCAGCGGGCTTTTCAGGCTCAGCGGGCTTTTCAGGTTCAGCGGGCTTTTCAGGTTCAGCGGGCTTTTCAGGTTCAGCGGGCTTTTCAGGCTCAACGGGCTTTTCAGGCTCAACGGGCTTTTCAGGCTCAACGGGATCAACAGGCTTCTCCTCGGGCTTCACAAGGACAACATGATACTGAATAACGCCTTCTTCGTTTGCAGCCTTTGTTGCATCGTCTTCAACATATCCTTCGGGTACAGTGTAAACAGGCTTACCGTTTACTACCTCTGCCTGCTCTATTACAGCTATAACTTCATCTTCAAAATGGAATATAACATCCATTTTTTCAGTTTCAGGCTCATCAGGCTTTTCCTCGGGCTTCACAAGAACAACATGATACTGAATAACGCCTTCTTCGTTTGCAGCCTTTGTTGCATCGTCTTCAACATATCCTTCGGGTACAGTGTAAACAGGCTTGCCGTTTACTACTTCTGCCTGCTCTATTAAATCTATAACTTCATCTTCAAAATAGAATATGACATCCATTTTTTCAGTTTCAGGCTCCTGTGCCTTCATCTGGAAACCGCATTCATCACATTTGCCGTCATTATCTTCATCTACATGCTCACCATACTCTTTTGCATCGCAGTATATATTGTCACATTTGCGGCTGTGCTGCTGGTCATTTTCGGACTTCCATTCTCCGGTGAAAACATGATGATAATGTGCTCCGCATTTGTCGCAATTACCGTCATTATCAGCATCAACACAAGCTTCTATCTTCTCTGCGCCACATTCGCATATTGCCTTGTGCTGTCCATCCTCTGCGCTCTCAATAGCTTCATATTCTGTATATTCATGTACATGAAGCTCACGGCCACATACATCGCATAAGCCGTCTTCATCTCCATCAGCGCAATTCTCTACTTCTTTTTTTTCGCATTCATAAATTAGGCACACGTGCTCATGCTGGGTAGAATTCTCTTTGCATGGCCACCATTGTCCCCAGTTATGCTCATGCTCTGTTTCTGCCACCTCTGCAAATGCAGTTGCAAAGCCTAAAACCATGCAGCATACAAGCATCAGTGCCAAAGTCTTGGACAATTTCTTCACTTTTAAAATCCTCCTAAATGTTTTTATTTTTGGGAACATTATCCCATTGCATATAGAGTATACCTTAGTATCATTCTATTGTCAATAGAACGAAGGTAAAACAGGATATTATTTTGTATCTATTGCCATATTTTAGTAAGATTCTAAATTTCATAATATCTTTTATCAAAAAAGCACAAATCCGGCAATTTTCCTGTAATTGCCGGATTTGTGCTATATGCTTATTTATTTTTTCTATACGCCTGTTTTCTTTCCCAACGTCTTCTCTGACGCACTCGGATAGCTTCTTCCACATTATACTTTGCAGCAGGAATCAATTCCTCTGTGAATTTATCTTTTCCACGCTTAATATAACGCACCGCAAGAATAACAGTTACCACAATAGGCGCAACCGAAAAGAACATACCTGCAAACATTAAAAGCAGACACCAGTCCTCAGTGCATCGTGCTGCATTTTCCCAGTAAGGGTAACTCAGACCCATAGTCTGCATGGAGCGAGTGCCGAACTGTCCCAAAAGCTTTATAAGTCTTCCAAAGCTGTAACGCTGAGTGTTTTCTATAATGTCTCCGCCGTTAATGGGGAATTTCTCTTTTACGAAGTTAATGGCGAAGCCCTTTACAGGCTCTGCCATGCACACTTCATAACTGCTTATTGCAGCTTTTTCGTTAAGAGCTTTATAGGCATCATACGACATATAAAGTCCCATACCCCCAGTGTAGGCCTTTTTGCTTGCGAAATCCTGCTCACGCTCGATAACGCCGGAAACTACGAAAGGCACGCCGTTTATGCGCATCTCCATGCCTTCCAAATCGGTACCGCCGAAAAGGAGCCATGCAGTGTCTTCATCAAGAAGAACTCTGTCCTTCATAAGATCCTGCTCATAAATATAAGTGCCGCTCAACAGCCGTATGGGGTGGAAATCGAAGAAGTTTCCGCCTACTGCCGTTACTCTGACCTCACCCTTACCCAAAGCGCTTGAAACACTGACTTTACCGTCAGTGCTCCAAGCATCGACAAACAGGGTGTTTTCGTTGTCAACGTCAAGAGCTGCTTCATGGAATTTCGTCATCATAGCAGTTCTGAACTCATATATCTGCTGGAGTTGCAATCTATTGTCAGCGGGAAGATAACACGAAATCTGAGAAAACTTCATGTCGCTCTCGCCTCTCCAACGCTCTGCCTCTTTCTGGGTTTCCAGAATGTTGCTTATAATACCCATAGCAGCAAAGGAGGCAATGGACAAAAGAGCCAGAATTATGCTTATAATGCCTATCAGTATTCTTTTTTTCTTGATTGAAAATTTCTTCATATCAGGAATCAGCCATTCTCACCTGATCGCCGGATTTAACAGGAGCGTTACTGGTGGTAATAACATAGTCGCTCCAATCAAAGTCACCGGTTACGGCGGAGTTAATGTCATCAGAGGCAAGAACCTCAACTGCTACTCTTCTTGCGATATAGCGGTTTCCGAGGGGTGAATTTTTGGCTTCTATCTTCAAAACGAAGTTGCCGTTTGTGTCATTCCTGATTGCGCTGTTGGGAACAACAGTGTCGTAGCTGGCGCTCTTCTGCCCCACGGAAACAGTAAGCTCTGAGCCTGCATTTACATCTCCCTCAACGTCAAAGGTCAGGAGCTTATTTGTCTGGGGATTTTTGGGGTCAACCTTTATGCTTGTCAGTGTAGCGGTAATTTTGCTTCCCCAATAGTAATTGGAAATAGTGCCGCTGTCTCCGGGACGAAGCCGCCTTGCCTGATCGTTAGTAACGGAAAAAGAAAGGGTGTAGCCCATATCGGGAACCTCGATTGTGCAAAGCAGGTCATCTTTAAGCTTTGTGTCACCTGCGGTGCAGTCAACGGTCTGGATAGTGCCGGAAACATTGGCGGTAATCTCATTTTCCTCTCCGCCGGAAAGCTCTTTAACCTTCTGACGCTGCAACTCTATCTGAGCTGCCAAATCGCTTAAATCCAGTGCTGCCATTTGAGCTGCCTTGTCATCAGTTGCAATCTTCTGGTCGAGAGCAGTCTCAAGTTCCAAGACTTTGTCGTATGCCTCATTGTATTTCTTTTCTGCCTCTGCTACTGCCTCAGCAAGTGGACCGCTTCCGGCAGTGAGAGCATCCAGTCGTGCCTGACAATCATCTCTGTTTTTCTTAGCTGCATCCAGCTCCGGGAATTTTAGCGAATCGAATGCAACCTGTGCATCTGCCATGCTCTGTTTTGCTTCTGCAAGCTTTTTTTCATATGCAGCCTTATCCTCTTCTGAAGCATCTTCACTGGGTGGGTTATCAATAAGTGACTGGTAATAATCAATCGCTATATCTATCTTATCCTGCGCAGCCTGTTGTGTTTCCTGTGCTTTAGTGGTCAAGTCATCATAGACTCTCTGCGCATCTTTTAGGTTTTTTTCTGCAGTTGCTATAGCTAAAGTACCACCAGTGAAACCGTTCAGAGCTTCTCTGGCTTCATCAAGAGCATTTTCTGCAATGTCAAGCTCTTCATATGCCACATCGAGTTTTCTCTCTTCGAGTCTGTAATCTCCTGCATCAGGTACAGAAAGTGCAGCTTTCTGATAGCTTGTCTGGAGCTGGCGCAGAGTGCTCTGTGCAGCTTCAAGCTCGGTGCTGTCTCCTGCTCCGAGAACAAACAGTACATCACCTGCCTGAACTTCCTGACCTGCCTTTACCATAACGGCACGGATTTCTCTGGTCTGGTCGGCTTTTACCTGATGTGTGCCATTAGCGGCAACTGTACCTGTACCACGAACTTTTGCGGTAATGGGGCCGCTCTGAACCGCCTGAGTTGCAACCTCAGGCAGAGTGCGGTTCATAATAGTATTTGAGAAGAAGGTGAGAACCAGAAGAATCAGCAGAAATATAATTGCTGCATTCTTTACCCACTCTCTATTTTTTGGTTTGAATTCCATATTTAATCTCCCTTCAAGCTACTTTTTAGCCCTTCACACTGCCGGAGTTTGCTATTCCCTCAACAAGATATTCCTCGCCGTGGAGGAAGAGGAGCAGCGAAGGCACCATATATATAGTGGCCATTGCGAATGCAAGACCGATTTCTCCTGCGTTTATACTGGAGAGGAACACGGACAACGGCTGAGAGTCCGCGTCCTGCAAAAGGATAAGAGGCTGTTCAACCATGTTCCAGTAGTCGATAAACACCAGTATTGTTATTGAATACAGAGCCGAGCGGCACTGTGGCAGGCAGATTTTTGTGAATATCTGCCACTCTCCTGCTCCGTCCACCTTTGCGGCCTCAATAAGCGAATATGGAATTCGCCGCATGAACTTAGTCAGAAGAAATACCGAGAAAGGTGCAAACATACCGGGCAGTATTATCGACCATCGGGTATTTATAATTCCAAGCCATTTACTCACAAGGTAGTTAGGAACCAGTGTTACCTGATATGGCATAAGCATAAGGATAACATAGAAGAAGAAAATTCCGCTTCTTATCTTACCTCGCCATCTGGTAAAGCTGTAAGCCGCAATGGAGGCCACCAGAACCTGAAAAACAACTATGGGAACAACCAGAATAATACTGTTCCAGAATTTTAGCAGATATTCCGGAGATTTCACAAGACCATTTATATACTGGGAAAATGTCACCTTATCGGGGATAAATTTCAGGTTAACAGTCTCGGACACATATCCACCGGTAGTGGTGGAAAAAATCATGCCGTAGTTGGAGTTTATTTCACTTTCCGACATAAAGGAGTTTGTGATTGTCAAAACCGTGGGCAAAAGGAAGGCAATGGCAAAAAGGGCGCTTAGCACAAA
>SAMEA104404103__coassemble_355_pt1 | contig 34360 bp, 35 predicted proteins | sample SAMEA104404103__metabat2_high_PE_032 | metagenome-assembled genome bin SAMEA104404103 (sample SAMEA104404103) | Balaenoptera acutorostrata
TAAAGAGAACACAAAAATGGTGATAAGCCGTGGAATAGGCAACAGCATTATTCCTGTTAGAATAAATAACTGTCCTGAACTTGTGTTTGTGACTTTATAGAATCTGTAAAGGAGTATTAAAAATGAAAAAATCAGGAAAAAAGATTGCATTGATAATCGCTTTGGTAATTGCGCTGATATTTGCTGCACTTTTTATTATGTACTATCCTGTGATCTTCCAACGTGGAAATCCAATACCATACCTTAAAGCGGCATCAAAACTGGGTGATGAAATTTCTTTTGTCGAAGTTGATGTAGATGATGAATATGATAAGCTCTACATATCGAAAAAAGACGCTCAGGATGAATTTCTAAGCTTTGTGGAGGATTCTACGGGAGCTGAGTTTTTAGAACAGGCAGGCAGCGGATTTATATTTAAAGATACCGACGAAAACTTTATCGTGGAGAATGAAATCTATTTTAGCAGGTATTATGTCTGGAGTGTGCCCTTAAATTACCTGAAATAATGCAATTCTCATTCTGTGTCCTGTTATTTTTAGCCTTTTTGCTTTAATATCAGGCTCAAAGGAGAGATGAAGATGGATATGCAGCAAGCAGGAGAGCGATTAAAAGCTCTGCGAAAAGAAAAAAGTATAACTCAGGAAGAACTGGCGGAGGTGCTCGGGGTTTCAAACCGAACTGTAAGTCGCTGGGAAAACGGCAGGAATATGCCTGACTTTGATGTGCTTCTTCAACTGGCAAAATTCTATAACACCGATGTAAACAGAATACTCACAGGCGAAAGTAATCTGCAAACAGAAGAATGTAAGGAATACTGCATAGCTGAATACACAAATGAAGAGAAGCTTAAATTAACTAAACTACTGCACTATGTTTTTATAGCAGGTCTTATATGTATAGTTGCCTATACGCTTGCACTGTTCTGGAATTACAGCAGTCCCCTGACTGACTTTCTTAGGGGATTCGGACTTGGCGGTTCTATGGGGACCATTTTATGTGGCGTGATTTTCACCAGTAAGTACAGTGCAAAGCTTAGACAGTCAAAAAAACGTCTGGTTTCTAAAATTACATCTAAGTAAAAAAACTCCAATGGGTTTAAGACCATTGGAGTTTTTTAAATCAAATTTTATGCTTTGTAGCCAATCTTGTCAGCCAGTTCCTTGGTGATGATAACAACAGCGTTCTTGTGTACCTTCAGGAAAGTAACAGGGCATTTAGGAGTGACTTCGTCAGTCATAAGAAGCTGGGTTGCAGCCTCTTCTTTGCTGGAGCCGCTGATGATGAGCAGCAGGCAGCCGGAGCGCATAATGCCGCCCATACCCATAGTAACAGCACCTCTGGGAACTTCGTCTCTGGAAGCGAAGAAACGGGCGTTAGCATCAATAGTGCTCTCGTCCAGAACCTCAGCATGAGCGGAGCTGTAAAGGCGTTCGCCGGGCTCGTTAAAACCAACGTGACCATCGGGGCCGACACCCAGAACCTGCAAATCTGTGTCTCTGGAGTTGAGAACATCGTTAAACTCTTTCAGGTTTGCGTCTACATCGCCAACACCCTTGGCAACGTAAGTGTTCTTCTTGTCAATGTTGATATGATTAAAAAGGTTTGTATCCATGAAATAACGGTAGCTCTGGTCGTGAGTAGGTTCAAGACCTATATACTCATCAAGGTTAACGGAAGTAACACGGGAGAAATCAAGACCTTCCTCGCTGCAACGACGAGCTAACTCTTTATACATCCCCACAGGGCTGGAACCAGTGGCAAGACCAAGATGACACTGGGGATTTTCTCTAACAAGCTTTTCTACTATATCAGCGGCCTCACGGCACTGTGCTGCGTAATCTTCGGCAACTATAACTTTCATAGCTGTGCCTCCCTTTAAACATTCTTTCATAAGTATAGACTTTTTGATTTGTACAGTCAAGAAAAATAATTGCATTTTCTGTATCCTAAGTAGGATTATAATTATTAAGAATTTTTAATTTTACAAAAAAGACTTTATTTTTCGGTTACAATATGGTAACATTACAACCTGCGAGTGAGCAGGCTGTGATGGAACAAATCCTGTATATCCCACGTCTAAGTTATTGCAGTAAAAAGTATTTTTCGCTTTTATAATTAAGATTGGAGAATGTTATGAAGAGAATTATTTCGTTTATTCTCGCAATGCTATGCGTTCTTTCTATTGGAAACGTAGCATTTGCTGAGGGTGATGTTGTTATTATTGAAGAAAATCAAACAGAAACTCAGGCTCCGGAAACCACAGAACCTGAGAATCCCGAACCAGCCGTACCAGAGGTTCCTGAGAATGTAGAACCTGAGGTTCCGGAAATTCCCGTTGAAACTGCAGCTCCCGAAGTACCGAAAGAGCCGGAAACAAGCGCTAAACCTGAAGAGACCAAGAAACCGGAGGCAACTGAAAAGCCAGAGCCTACCGAAAGCCCCAAACCCAGTGAGAAGCCTGAGAAAGAGGACAAGGACTATGTCAGCCAGAGCCGTGCAGTAATAGGCGCAAACCTGACTGACGAGCAGGTAGCTGCTGTTTATCAGGCATTCGGCGTTAAACGTGGAAGTGTTATTGAGCTTTCCGTAACCAACGCAGAGGAAAGAGAATACCTTGAGGGATACGTTCCTGAAAATCTTATAGGAACCCGTTCTATATCCTGCGTGTATGTTGAACTTCTGGACGAAGGCGCAGGTATGGACGTGACCACCAGTAATATAAACTGGGTTACTGCTGAAATGTACATAAGCGCTCTCGCAACAGCAGGAATTACCGATGCAAAAATTGTAGTTGCATCTCCCTTTGAAGTTTCCGGCACAGCAGCTCTTACAGGCGTATACAAGGCATACGAGGACATGACAGGCAAGAAGCTTGACGATGTTGCAAAGCTTGTCAGCACTCAGGAACTGACCATTACAAGCAGCCTTGCAAGAGAAATCGGGTCTATGGACTCAACAAGCATTGTTAACGAGCTGAAACTGATGCTTGATGAGACTGCAACCATGAGCGATGAAGAAATCAAGGGAGAGATTGTTGAGATTGCAGGCAGATATGATGTAAAGCTTACGGATAAGCAGTTAAATCAGCTCGTATCTCTTTGCCGCTCTCTTGAAGGCCTTGATACTGAGGCACTGAAAGCCAGTGTTCAGAAGGTTCAGGATACCCTTAATAAGGTTTCCGATGCTAAAACCACTGTGGTGGGATTTGTTCAGACAGTTAAAAAGGCCGTTGAGTCTGTGAAGAGTTTCTTCCAGAGAATCGGCGATATAATCGGTCTCCACGGTTGATAGTAAAAATCCGGAATTTCATTTGAAATTCCGGATTTCTTGTTATCTATTATTCATTTCCTGTGCAGGAGTCCAAGGATCAATAGATTTCGGCATCCAACCCTCAGGAGGCGCCGTTTCCTTAAACTGGCCGTCCATTTTGCGATAGCCAATTCTCATCTGACTAATACGCCAGAGACCGTCATCACAAAGGCGAAAGTCATCACAGTATACAGAGTAATTCTGTACTGTGCAGTTATCAGAGCCTTTATAAGTGTGGTGGTCTTCATAAAGGAAGATACCGCGGGCGGTGTTATCGTCCATGAGCCAGACAAGGGGCTGATGGCTCATGTGCATGGTACACATATTGCGGTTAACATACTTGGAGCGCATAGCCTGAGCTTCTCCGCTGATGTCCTGCTCTCCAAAGCAGTTATAAACGAAGTCTTTTGTGAACAGGTCGGCGGCGTATTCCTCTTTCTTCATATCCATGCACCAGTAGTAATAATACTGTGTTTCGATAATCTTCTGGACTTTACAAAGAGTTTCCGGAGTGCACTGCTGACAGCGGGATTTCTGCATTACTTCTACAATAAGAGCCTTAATCTTAGGATCAAACTTTATTATATGCATTTAATACACCCTTTCAGAAGTTGTTAATTAAATTCTTTTCCACTTAACGCCGTGGGGAATATCAGTCAATTCTACACCACTATCTTTAAGCTCGTCACGAATTCTGTCTGCTTCTGCAAAATTCTTTGCTTTCTTAGCATCTTTTCTGGCGATTATAAGGGCGTTTATCTCCTCGTCCTCTACGCCGTCCTCAGAGATTATGGTGAATTCACCGGCTTTGAGCTGTTCCTTTTTCAGGTCTTCACGCTTGGCTTCAGCCTTTTTAATAAGGTCAAGACCCATAACTCTATCAAAGTCAGCCAGAGCAGCAAGCTTAGTAAAGTCGTTGGTGTTGTATTTCAGAACATCATAAAGTGCGGTTATTGCAAGAGAAGTGTTGATGTCGTTATCAAGAGCGGCAGTAAATTTAGCCTTGAGAGCGGCATATGCTTCCTCGTCCATTTCACCGTCATCGGGTTTCAGAGCTGCAATTTTAGCTATCAGCTTATTGTAGCTCTTCTGGGAGTTATCAAGGTTCTCCCAAGTGAATACAAGGCTCTTTCTGTAATGGCTCTGGAGGCAGAAGAAACGGTAAGACAGAGGATCGTAACCCTTTTCCTCAAGCAGAGACACGGTGAGAAATTCGCCGCTGGACTTTGACATCTTGCCGTGAGAGGTGTTGAGATGCAGAACATGCATCCAGTAGTTGCACCACTTGTGGCCTAAGTATGCCTCAGACTGAGCGATTTCGTTGGTATGATGGGGGAATGCGTTGTCTATACCGCCGCAGTGTATATCCAAATCCTCACCCAGATGCTTCATGGAAATACCAGAGCACTCAATGTGCCAGCCGGGATAACCCACACCCCAGGGAGAATCCCATTTAAGTGCCTGATCTTCAAACTTGGACTTGGTGAACCAAAGAACAAAGTCGTTTTTGGAGCGCTTGTTCAAGTCCTCTTCAACACCCTCACGGACACCAACGTCCAGATCATCAGCGTTGAAGTTATTGAATACATAGTATTTTTCAAGCTTTGAAGTGTCAAAGTACACGTTACCGCCTGCAAAGTAGGCATAGCCGGTATCCATAAGCTTGGAGATTATCTTAATATATTCGTCAATGCAGTGGGTAGCAGGCTCTACAACGTCAGGAGTTTTGATGTTGAGCTTAGCGCAGTCAGAGAAGAAAGCGTCGGTATAGAACTGAGCTATCTCCATAACAGTCTTGTGCTCACGCTTTGCGCCTTTGAGCATTTTGTCTTCACCCTCGTCGGCATCGGAAGTGAGATGACCAACGTCAGTGATGTTCATTACACGCTTTACGTTATATCCGATATAACGGAGATATTTCTCCAGAATATCTTCCATGATGTAGGAGCGGAGGTTTCCTATGTGAGCGAAGTGGTAAACGGTAGGACCGCAGGTGTACATCTTTACTATATCAGGGTGATTGGGAACGAATTCCTCAATTTTTCTTGAAGCAGAGTTATAAAGTTTCATTGTTTTCTCCTTCTGCCGTCAGGCTTCCTTTAATACATCCCTATTTTTATAGAAATATTCTATTCCGGAATACATAGTAGTGACGACAATTAAAATAATGCTGATTGTATTTAAAATCTGTACATCGGGGAAAATGAGCATTGCGCACAGACCTATCATGGTAACTGTGGTTTTGATCTTGCCGGACCATGCGGCGGCAATGACACGGTTCTGCTCAACTGCTATAAGACGGAGGCCGGACACGGCAAATTCTCTGAAAAGAACAATAGCAACACACCAGCCGGGCATCTGACCTGCTTCAACCATGTAACACATGGCGGAGAGCACCAGCATCTTATCTGCCAGAGGGTCCATGAATTTACCAAAGTTAGTTACCTGATTGTAGTGTCTGGCGATATATCCGTCCAAAGTGTCGGAAAGAGAGGCAATTACAAAGACGGCAAAGGCCCAGTACTGATAACCGTTATAGGCCAGCAGAAGAAAAACAGGGATAAGAGCAATGCGGGCAATGGTTATTTTGCTTGCAGTAGTTTTCATTATTTATATCTCCTCGCCGTACAGTATTCCGTCCTCGGTCTCAGTAATACGAACATCTACCATTTCACCCTCGTGGCAGCCGCCTCTGAAACAGACCTGACCGTCGATGTCGGGGGAATCTGCGTAACTTCTGCCGACGAAAAGACCGCTCTCTTCGTCGAAATACTCGCAGAGAACTTTTATCGTTTTTCCGAGGAAGCTGTTGCAGAAATCGTCCATAATAGGCGCCTGAAGTTCCATTATGAGATTAGCTCTGCGCTGTGCTTCTTCATAGTCCACGTGTTCCATTTTAGCGGCGGGAGTTCCTTCCTCAGGAGAGAATGGGAATACGCCGGCACGTTCTATTCTGGCCTCACGGAGGAACTCACACAGCTCCTCAAATTCTGCCTCACCCTCACCGGGAAGACCGGAAATAAGACTTGTGCGGAGAACAAGACCGGGTATGCGCTCACGAAGTGTTTTGAAGAGTGCACGGATCTGGTCTCCGTCACCACGGCGGTTCATAGATTTTAATATCTTATTATTTATATGCTGTATTGGTATATCGAGATATTTAACTATCTTATCGTTATTTGCAATCTCGTCTATAAGCTCGTCGTCGAACTGGTCGGGGTAGAGGTAATGAAGTCTAATCCATTCCACACCGGGGATTTCTGCAATCTTGTGGCAGAGTTCGGCGAGACAGTGCTTTCCGTAAAGGTCAGTACCGTAGAGGGTTATATCCTGAGCGATGACGATGATTTCCTTAATCCCGTGCTCTGCAAGCTCTTTTGCTTCAGCAAGTACATTTTCCATACTTCTTGAACGGTAACGACCACGGATATAGGGAATTGCACAGAATGAACAGAAGTTGTTGCAGCCCTCTGCAATGCGGAGATAAGCCCAGCTGGGGCCGGTGGACACGATTCTGGGAATTTCGTCAACTGCTTTGCTGTCAGGTGCGAAACGTCTGAGAGACTGCTTATCGCACACGGCGTTTGCAGCCTCAACAATATCTCCGTAACTGCCAACGCCTAAAACAGCGTCTATTTCCGGAATTTCTTCCATTATAGAGTCTTTGTATCTCTCGGACAGACAGCCGGTGACGATTATACCGCCCAGTTTTCCCTCAGCTTTCAGCTCTGCAAGCTGCAAAATGCTGTCGATAGCCTCGGTTTTTGCGGAATCAATAAATCCGCATGTGTTGACTATTGCAAAGTCTGCTCCTTCAGGTTCGGGACAAAGGGCAAAGCCTGCCTCGTCCAGAAGATAGAGCATCTGCTCGCTGTTCACCAAGTTCTTGGGACAGCCAAGTGAAATTAAAGCAAAACTCTTTTCCATCAATACTCCTCAATTTCTGCGGCTATGCTCTCAAAAGCCCTCCGTATCTCATCGAAAGAGTAACCACGGCGGTAGAGAGCGGCGCTGAGTTTTTTCACTTCATCTCTGTCATCAGGATTTTTAAGACGGGATGAAATGTATTTTATTATTTTATCGTCCTGTCGAGGCATTTCTTCAAGAGCGGATTCAAGCAAATCATGCTCGATACCTCGTTTTATAAGCTCACCCTTTATGCGGGATTTGCCGTAACCTTTTGCGGCATAGTGGCGCACTACGGCTTTTGAGTAGCTCTCGTCATTTATGAAGCCTCGCTCTGTAAGCCACTGGGCACAGTATTCGGCAGTTTCCTCATCTGCACCTTTCCTCATTAGCTTATCACGCAATTCTTTATTCGACATTTGCCTGCGGGAAACCATTTGCAAAGCCTGCTCACGGCTGAGAGCCTGCATAGAGCAATGTCGCACTTTATCGAGAGCATCATCATCTAAATCCTTGCCGACGAATAAGCGACAGTCCGTTATGGCACTGAGGGTGGAGCGGATTTCCTCTCCATCCTCAAGGGTTATTTTAAATCTGCCGGGGGAACTCTGTTTAAGACTGCTTACAAGCATTTTCAGTCACCGTCAAAATCAGCGGCGCTTACATCAACTGCACGACCGGAGATCTGAGCAGCTTTTTTGGACTGGGGTGTCATAAGCTTAAAGAAGTTTTCCTTGATTTCCTTTTCAACTTCTTCTGCTACATCGGGATTAGCGTTCAGAAAATCTTTAACTCCGTCCTTACCCTGAATGTGCTGGTCTCTGATGGTGTACCATGCACCTGCTTTATCTATTATATCAAGCTTTACGCCAAGGTCAATGATTTCTCCTACACGGGATATGCCTTCGCCGTAAATAATATCAAATTCTGCCTCACGGAAGGGAGGAGCTACCTTATTTTTAACGACCTTTGCTCTGGTACGGTTACCTATCATCTCAGAACCGTTTTTCAGAGTTTCGATACGTCTTACATCTATTCTGACAGAGGAATAATATTTTAATGCAAGACCGCCGGGAGTGGTCTCAGGGTTACCGTACATAACGCCTATTTTCTGTCTCAACTGGTTGATGAAAATAACAGTGCAGTTATTTTTGGAAATTGCACCTGCAAGACGGCGCATAGCCTGAGACATAAGTCTTGCCAGTGCACCGACAACAGTGTCACCAACCTCACCCTCAAGCTCAACCCTGGGGATAAGAGCTGCAACAGAGTCCACAACCAGAACATCAATGGCACCTGAACGGACAAGAGACTCTGCAATATCCAGAGCCTGCTCACCGGTATCAGGCTGAGAAATGAGAAGGCTGTCTATATCAACACCCAATGCTCTGGCGTATGCAGGCTCGAGAGCGTGTTCAACGTCAATGTAGGCGGCTTCACCGCCGCATTTCTGAGCGGAAGCTACAACGTGAAGAGCCAGCGTGGTTTTACCTGATGCCTCAGGACCGTAAATTTCAACTATTCTTCCTCTGGGAACGCCGCCTATACCGAGAGCCAGATCCAGAGACAGAGAGCCTGTGGAAAGGGCTTCAACGTTAACGGGAATATCGTCACCCAGACGCATTATTGTTCCTTTACCGTAGTCTTTTTCTATTTTAGCTATCGCTGTTTCAAGGGCTTTTTTCTTATCGCTTTCAGCAGGAACAGGTGCCGCTTTAGCGCTTTTTTTCTTTTCAGCCATTTTGTTTTCTCCTTATATAATAAGATTTCACATTCTGCCTATTACAACTCTGTCAACGTCGCCTGTATCTTTTCTTGTTTCGGCGGAGCTGAATCCGGCAGCGAGGAGCATTTCCATTACATCGTTTGCCTGTCCCTCACCGACTTCAAAGAGCAGGTAACCACCGGGACGAATAATGGATTTCCAATATTTGATTATAGCTTTGTAGAAACGAAGTCCGTCGTCTCCGCCGTCCAGAGCCCAGATAGGCTCAAAATCTTTAACGGAGTTGTCGAGAGAATTTATTTCGTCACTTCTTATGTAGGGGGGATTTGAAATCACCATATCAAACTGACCTGTTCCCAGAGGGGGAGAGGAGAGAGCATCTGCCTGCATGCAGATAACTCTTGTATTCAGTCTGTTTAAATTTACATTCTTTCTGCAAACTTCCAAGGCACTGGAGCTTATATCCACAGCTACAAGCTTTGTTGCCGGCAGCTCATGGCCTACGGCGCAGGTGATACAGCCGCTGCCGCAGCACAAGTCCAGAATTCTGGCGTCCATTTTGTGGCCGATAAGAAGTTCTTTTGCAGTATCAACCAGAAGCTCGGTGTCCATGCGGGGAATAAGCACGTCTGGAGTAACTATCATAGGAAGACCATAAAACTCCCATGAGCCGGTGATGTATGCCACAGGCTCACCTCTGAGTCTTCTGCCTGTGTATTCAATTACTTTTTCCTCAACGGCAGGAGTGGTGTACAGGTTCATATCCCTTAAAAGCTCGTTTATTGTTTTACCGGCAGAGCGGGCAACCAGAAGCTTTGCTTCCAGAGTATAGCCCTCAACCCCACAGCTGCGGAGCACATTTCGGGCTTCTAAATAAATATCATTATAGGTTTTCAAATTATATTCTCCATTCTGCCCCTTGGGGCTTTATATCATGCGCCCCAAAGGTCACTGCCTTTTTCTTCGGGAATTACAAGCTCCATTGCTCTTATAGCACACTCTATCATTTCGTCGTCAGGCTCAGAAGTGGTGAGGTGCTGAAGCCATTTGCCGGGAGCGGAAAGAATCCTTGAAAGTACATTGTCGTGCATACCGCACCAGCGGTTTATCTCATAGCTTATGCCAACAACCACGGGCAGAAGAGCCAGATGGCAGAGCATACGGAGAAATGTGTTGTCAACATGAACCAAGGCGTTTACAAGCACGCTGACAAGTACAACAACCAGCAAAAAGCTTGTTCCGCAGCGAGGGTGGAAACGACCCTCGGGTCTTACGTTTGCAACGGTAAGCTCTTTTCCGTGCTCATAGCAGAAAATGGTCTTGTGTTCGGCACCGTGATAAGCGAAAAGACGCTTCACATCGGGTACTCTGGTACAGAACCACATATAACACAGCAGAATGATCACTCTCACAACGCCTTCGGAAAGATTTCTCACCAGGTAACTTGAGGTAAGAGGTTTAATAAAACCAACTACGAAAGCGGGGAGGAAAATAAAGAGAAACACAGAAAGCAGAATTCCAAGCACTACGGCAGAACCGATTATAAGCTTCTGAGCTTTTTCTGCGGGGAAATGCTTTTCTATCCACATATCTATTTTATCAGGCTCGCCCTGTTCGTCTTCGGGAATAAGCCCTGCTGAATATGTAAGCGCTTTCATACCGTTTACCATAGATGACAGGAAAACGGCACTACCTCTTATAAGAGGCCAGCCCAGTATGGGATATTTCTCCTTAAGTGGTGTTAAGTCTTCAACTTTTTCAACCATGCCGTCTTTAGTGCGGCACACTATTGCCTGCTTCTTGGGGCCACGCATCAAAATGCCCTCAATAAGCGCCTGACCGCCTATGGAAGTGCGGAAGGAACAATTTGATTTATTTGCCATATTTTTCTCCTGAGTATTTTAATTTGAGGTGTAGGGGAGCACCACGGTTACACGGCACCCGCCGCCCTCAGCGTTTTCTATAATGAACTTTCCGTTATGACGTGCGATTATCTCGTCACATACTGCAAGACCTATACCTGTACCACGATTCTTTGAACTGCCCTTGTAGAACTTTTCTTTAACATGGGGAAGTTCCGCCTCCGGTATGCCGTGACCGTAGTCACGGACGGAGATATGAACACCGTCAGGCTCGGCTTTAACTGCCACGTCTATCTGCTTACCGTCTCTGCCGTGATTTATGGCATTATCCAGCAAGTTTAAAAATACCTGTTTCAGTCGCTCAGGGTCACCGGGTATGAGAGAAATTTCAGACTGAGGTTCGTAATAATTGATTTCCACGCCAGCCTGCTTCATAAGCTCGCCATAAGTGAAAATTGCATCTTCAAGCTCTGCGGCTATATCTATAAGCTCAACGCTGAGATTGAAGCGTCCATCCTGAATTCTGGTAAACTCCAGAAGTTCTTTTACCATACCTGTGAGACGTTCGGCCTCTTTGGAGATGATGTGTATACCTCTCAGAGAGTCACCATCAAGAGCGGGATCAAAAGCGATAGTTTCCGCCCAGCCGGTTATAGCTGTAAGAGGAGTGCGGAGCTCGTGAGAAACCTGAGATATAAAGTCTGTGCGGGATTTCTCCGCTATGGCAATCTTCTCAGACATATTGTTTATTTCCTCTGTAAGCTTGCCGATTTCATTATCGTTTTTATCTTCCAGCTTGCCGCCGTAACTGCCGGAGGCAATATGCTTTGCAAAATCTGTTATTTTTTCTATCGGGTCTGAAACAAAGTGCCAGAACCAGAGATTTAAGAGAATAATATATATACATATTACCACCATTATCACAATGGCAAGCACATATATCCCTCTCGTAACGGACCACACAGCCAGAAGCAACAATGAGAGCGCTATAAGACCGGAGACCATAAGCTGAATTTTTAAGTTTCTAAACATTTAACTAACTTCCTGAATACTGTCTATTTTATGCTCAATATCCCCACTTGTAGCCGTAACCCCAAACTGTGGTGAGAAATTCGGGTTCTGTGGGATCGTCCTCGATTTTTATTCTCAGCCGGCGGATGTTGACATCAACGGTTTTAAGCTCGCCTGTGAAGTCATCACCCCAGACAGCGGTGAGAATATCTTCTCTGGACATGGCCTTTGCGGGATTTTCCATAAAGAGCTTTATAAGCAGGTATTCTATCTGAGTAAGTTTCAGTCTCTGACCGTCTTTTTCCAAAGTGCGGTTACGGGTATTGAGAACAAAGGGACCGCTCTTTATTTCGGTTGAAATCTTTTCATCATCGTCTGCACCCATTCTGCGAACCAAAGCGTCAACTCTTGCCAGAAGCTCGGCAGGAGAGAAAGGCTTTGTAACATAGTCGTCAGCACCGGTCATAAGACCTGTTACTTTGTCTATTTCCTGAGTTTTTGCGGTGAGCATTATGATACCCATTTTAGAGCCTGAAGCTCTGATTCGTCTGCAAACCTCAATTCCGTCAATTCCGGGTAACATTACGTCCAGAAGGGCGAGACAAATATCCGGGTTTGCTTTGAGCTTTTCAAGGGCAATTTCTCCGGATTCAGCCTCTATGGGTTCGTAACCACTGCGGCGAAGGTTTATGACAACGAAGGAGCGTATATTAGTCTCGTCCTCAAGAACAAGAATTTTTTTCATGCTTAGTTCGTCCCCTTTGTATATAAATGATTTTTCTTTTAGTTATAATGTAATATTTAGACAAGTAATTATAACATACCTTTTACAGAAGTGGTAGTTAAAGTTGCAAATTCCTAAAGAAATTTTTGCATAAAAATGACAGTTCGGATAAAAACATTTAAAAGCTGTTTACTCTTATTGATTATTTCAATTCTAACTGATAAAATACGAAACATGGATAAGAAAAGAAATTTGGCGATAGGCATTCTGGCTCACGTTGATGCGGGTAAAACCACTCTTTCGGAGGCTATGCTCTATCTTACAGGAAAAATTAAAAATCCGGGCAGAGTAGACCACAGAGACAGCTTTCTGGATAACCACGAGCTGGAGCGCTCAAGAGGTATTACAATTTTCTCAAAGCAGGCTCTTTTTGAACTGGAAAACAGTGCGGTAACTTTGCTCGATACACCCGGTCACGCAGACTTTTCTGCGGAGGCTGAGCGAAGCCTGCAAATTTTGGATTGCGCTGTGCTTGTAATCAGCGGAACAGACGGCGTACAGGCACACACAGAAACTCTTTGGCGGCTGCTGCGGCGGTATGATTTGCCGGTATTTATATTTGTATCCAAAATGGATTTAGCAGGTGCAGACAGAGAAAAAATAATATCCGAGCTTCAGGATAAACTCAGCGAAGCCTGCATTGATATGGAGCAAAATTCAGATGACTTTCAGGAGCGGGCGGCTCTTTGCGCCGAGTGGGCTATGGAAAAGTATCTGGAAAACGGTACATTAAGCGATGATGATTTATCTAATCTCATTGCAAACAGAAAGCTTTTCCCCTGCTTTTTCGGCTCAGGACTAAAAATAGACGGAGTTTCCGAACTTTTAGAGGCTTTGGACAAATACGCAGTATCTAAAGACGATGGTAATGAATTCGGCGCAAAAGTCTATAAAATCGGCAGAGATTTTAAAGGCGAGAGACTGAGCTACATGAAAGTAACCGGCGGCACTTTAAAACCCAGAACCCTATTAAAATATAAAACAGCAAAGGGCGAAAAAAAGGAAGAAAAAATAAATCAGATAAGACTATATTCCGGTGATAAATTCGCTCAGACTGACGAAGCTTTTACAGGTCAGATTTGTGCGGTCACAGGCTTAACAGAGACCTATCCCGGACAGGGCTTAGGCGTTGAAAGTGACACGGCAGAACCAATGAGCAAAAGTGTACTTAGCTACGGAATAATTCTGCCGCAGGGGGCAGAGCCTGCCACTGTACTGCCTAAATTCAGACAGTTGCAGGAGGAAGACCCTGAACTCAATATAGTCTGGAATGAAAAGACAAAGACAATTTCTGTTGAGCTTATGGGAAAGGTTCAGACGGAGATATTTATAAGCCTTGTAAAAAGTCGCTTTGATCTGGACATAAGTCTCGACTCAGGACACATCATGTACAGAGAGACTATCGGAGAAAAGGCAGAGGGCGTAGGACACTTTGAGCCCCTTAGACACTATGCCGAAGTTCATCTCCTGCTTGAGCCACTGCCCAGAGGCAGCGGAATTCAGATTTCTTCCGCAGTACCTGAAGATGAACTGGACAGAAACTGGCAAAGACTTATACTGACAAATATTGCTGAAAAACAGCATCTGGGTACGCTCACAGGCTCACCTATAACAGACATGAAAATTAGCCTTGTTTCCGGAAGAGCCCACTTAAAGCACACGGAGGGCGGAGATTTCAGACAGGCAGTGTACAGAGCTATACGTCAGGGCATGATGGGTGCAAAAATGATTTTGCTTGAACCCTATTACAAGTTCACTCTCCAACTTCCACCCGAACAGATAGGCAGAGCTATAAGCGATATTCGCTCTATGAACGGAGAATTTTCTTCACCGGAAGAGCGGGGAGAGATGATGGAGATTACAGGTCTTGCACCTGTTTCAGCCATGAACGGCTATTCGGAAGTGCTTCTGGCGTACAGCCACGGCAGAGGCAGACTTTCTTTGCAGCCGGGTGGATATTTCCCCTGTAAAAAGCAGGACGAAGTGGTTAAACAGATAGGCTATGATCCTGAAAGCGATTTAGAGAACACTCCAGATTCTGTTTTCTGCGCCCACGGAGCAGGCTTTAATGTGAGGTGGGACAAGGTGAAAAATTATATGCACCTTGACAGCTGCCTGAAAGAAAAAGCGGAACAGGAGCCGCAAAGCCTGAAAATACGGCGACAGATGAGCATTGATGACCGAGAGCTTGAGGAGATAATGGAACGGGAATTCGGCCCTATTAAAAGACCTCAGTATAAAAGCCCTGTGAGAAATGAAGCTCCCGCTGTTGCAAAAATGGCAGAGCCACAGAAAAATTATATAATCGTTGACGGCTACAACCTTATTTTTGCGTGGGACGAGCTGAAAGAGCTTGCAGCTGAAAATCTGAGTTTAGCCAGAGGACGGCTTATGGACATTCTCTCCAACTACTGCGGATATACTAAAGCAGAACTTGCCCTTGTGTTTGACGGCTTCCGCACACCTGGAAATCCTGGCTCGAGGGAGGGTTACCATAATATACATGTGGCATATACGAAAGACGGAGAGACAGCAGATGCCTACATTGAGCGCCTTGCGTATGAGATAGGCAGAAATTACAGGGTGAGAGTTGTTACAAGTGATAATCTTATAAGATTGTCAGCCCTGCGTTCAGGTGTATTGCGTACATCTTCAAAAGAGTTTATTGCGGAACTGCAATGGACAAGTGAGCAGATAGAAAAACTACTGGAGAGCAGCAACCTGAACGCCCATACAACGAAGGTGAAAGATGGAAAAAGATGAACTTATAAAGCGGGCGGAGGAGCTGGGGGAGAGAGCGGAAAAATACAGCTCTGTTACCGAAAGTGTGTTCCTCACTCCTGCTGAGAGCTATTTAATTGAAAAGCATTTTAAAAATCGGGCAGACGTGAAGCTCTGCCTATATGGCGGACATGAAAGCTGTGAGAGAAAGAAAGCTTTTTTCCTGCCGTTTTACATGGAAGTTGAAGATCTTGATTTTTCAGAGTATATTAAGGCTATAAAATTATCCTGCCCCTTTGGAAGCCCCGGACACCGTGATTATATGGGCGCACTTCTGGGAATGGGAATTGACCGTTCAAGGCTTGGAGATATAAGACTTTCGGGAAACGATGCCTATGTATTCTGTATGCCAACAGTATTGAACCATCTTCTGAGTATAGAAAAAGTGGGGCGATATGCGGTAAAAGCCAAAGAGGTTTCTATAAATGAACTTCTCCTGCCGGAAATCAAAACCGAGGAGCGAAGCTTTACGGTGATGAGTTCCAGAATGGATGCTGTACTTACAGGACTTTTCAGAATATCAAGGACTGAGGCTGTAAAACAGATTGCCGCAGGGAATGTAAGCTTGAATTACGAGGAATGTCTGAAAAACGATAAAAGTATCTCTGAGGGCGATATAATATCCCTCAAAGGAGCGGGTAAAGCAAAAATATGTGAAAACGGCGGCATGTCCAAAAAAGGACGACTGTTTATAAATGCCGTAATCTATAAATAATTGGAGGATAAAATTATGAGAGCATATGAAAGACTTATAAATTATGTTAAGGTTCACACTGCAAGTTCTGAAGAAACAGACTGCACACCCAGCACAAAGCGCCAGTTTGACCTGAGCAACATGCTGGCTGAGGAAATGAAAGCAATGGGCATGGAAAATGTTTCTGTTACCGAAAATGCCTATGTTTACGGCTACCTGTCCGCAACTGCGGGAATGGAAGATAAGCCCTGCCTGGGACTTGTTGCCCACCTTGACACCGTGCCTGACTTTTCCGGCGAAAATGTTAAGCCCAGACTTATAGAAAATTATGACGGCGGAGAGGTCGTTTTAGGCGACAGCGGCAGAACCTTAACCCCTGAAAAGTTCCCTGAACTTCCTGAAATGAAAGGAAAAACTCTTATAGTAACAGATGGAACTACTGTTCTGGGGGCTGACGATAAGGCCGGTATAGCCGAAATTCTCACTGCCTGCGAAGAGCTTATAAATAAAAATCTGCCTCACGGCAGAATAGCCGTCTGCTTTACTCCTGACGAGGAGATAGGCCACGGCGCAGATCTTCTGGATATTAAAAAGCTTGGTGCAGACTTTGCATACACTATGGACGGCGGAGAGGTTAACGAACTTTCATATGAGACTTTCAACGCCTCCGGTGCAGAATTCGAGATTAACGGCTTTAACGTCCACCCCGGTTCTGCTAAAGATGTGATGATAAATGCAAACCTTGTTGCAATGGAGATTAACTCCATGATTCCTGCCGGTGATATTCCTGAAAAGACTGAGGATTATGAGGGCTTCTTCCATCTGACCGATATGCAGGGAAATGTGGAGAAAGCAGTTTTGAAGTATATAGTCCGTGACCACGACAAGGAGAGCTTTAAGGCCAGAGAAAACTGCCTGCGCCATATCGAAAAAGTCATCAATGAGAAGTACGGCGAGGGAACTGCCGTTCTCAGCATAAAAGAGCAGTATTCCAACATGGCAGAATTTATAAAAGAACATATGGAGATTGTGGAGCTTGCAAAATCTGCCATTGAAAAGGCAGGCGTTGAAGCCCACATTCAGCCTATCCGTGGCGGCACAGACGGAGCAAATCTTTCCTCCAAGGGCTTGCCTTGCCCCAACTTAGGCACAGGCGGATACTCTTTCCACGGCCCTTACGAGCATATCTGTGTTGAGGATATGGACCTTGCAGTTGAAGTGATACTTAACATAGTAGAGGGAATAATTAAATGAAATACGAGATGAAGATAGTTTCATCTCCTGAAGAGATTGAACTTGCACCAAAGTTCAATCTCTTCTTCCAGTGGACTGAAAAGTCCGGACCTGAGACGGAGGGACAGGCCGTTTATGTTGAGAATAATGGTTTTTTAGTTAAGCTGAAAACCTACGAGAAAGACCCTATATCTCTGCACAAAGAGACTGACGGAGCCGTACATCTCGACTCATGTATGGAATTTTTCGCAAATTTTGACCCTGAGCATGACGACAGGTATATAAATTTTGAGGCTAATTCAAACGGTAATCTCCATTGTAAAATAGGAAACGGGAGAAAAGAACGGAAAGCTGTCCGTGATATTGTATCTGTAATGCCAAGGACAAAAACAGAAATTTGCGAAGATTTTTGGACTTTGGAGTTATCCATTCCTGTTGAGACGGTAAAAGCCTTGTACGGTAAAGAAAAATTTCAGGCAGGGGATATTATAAAGGGAAATTTCTATCGCTGCGGCGACGATTTGCCAAATCCTCATTTTGGAATGTGGAACACAGTGGACGTTCCTGAACCTGATTTTCACAGACCGGAATTCTTCGGAGAGATAGTATTAACGAGATAATATAATTCGGAGTGATTTATATGAAAAAATTTATATTATTTGTTCTTGTACTTGTTTGTCTCTTTTCCTTGAATGGCTGCGGCAATGATGATGTATCCATTCCTATAACAATACCTGCAGGAAATACGGAGGAATATGTTTACTCTGAGCAGGAGATTTCACCGTATAAAGATAAGCTTGAGATTTCCGCCGGAACCGGATTAGGTGATACCATGGTATTTTTGAAGCCTGTGGAATGCAAAGAAGAAAATGCTTATGAACCAACATATTTAACGCCGGGCGTAGATATTAAAATACCAGTTGAAAAACACGCATGGTTTAAAATTGGCGTTTCTGTACCCAATCCTACCGATGAAGACATAACCGTGCATGTAAATCTCAAGGATGTACAGGTCAGAATTCAATGATATGTTAATGCAATGCTTACAGGAGAACAAAAATATGGCATCAAGTAAAGAATATCTGGACTACGTTCTGGAACAGCTGTCAGAGCTTGAAAATATAAGATACAGGAAGATGATGGGGGAGTATATCCTCTATTATAAAGAAAAAATTATAGGCGGCATTTATGACGACAGACTGCTTGTGAAACCTGTGAAATCAGCACTTTCTATAATGGAAAATCCTGTTTTTCAACTGCCTTATGAGGGCGCAAAGGAAATGCTTTTAGTTGATATGGTTGACGACAAAGAATTTCTGAAAAAACTTTTTGAAGCTATGTACGACGATCTTCCGGAACCCAAAAAGAAAAAATAACATAACTATAAATACATAAAGAAAGAATCCCGACGCTTTGAGCATCGGGATTCTTGCGTTATTTATTGGTGAAGTTTTCTTCTTTATCCGCACTTTCTGAATTAAGGTTTTCACAACCGTTCCTGTTTTCCAGAACCTCAACTCGCTTTTCCAGCTTTTCAATTTTTTCAGACATGTTGTCCAAAGCCATAAGTAAAAGTGAAATCAAAAGTGCAAAAAGAATACCGCCGTAGAGATAATATTTGCCTTCATAGATAAGTAAACCGCCGCCTAAAATCATAAACAGCTCTACAAAGAAAAGTGTTCCAAAAAAGAATTTCAGAAATTTTTTCATAGGCACTCCTTATCTGCATATAGCAATGGTGGTTCAGCTGCTTATCCTGCACAAAATTTATTATCCGAGATAAAGCTTGCTTTTGTCAATATCCTTGAGAGAAGCTGCACCGCACATGGTCATGGTGGACTTGAGCTCACCAACAATCTTATCCATGTAGACCTTGAAGCCTTCTTCACCGCCGCCGTATATCATATTGAGAATAGGACGACCGATAAGAACAGCATCAGCACCCAGAGCAAGTGCTCTGAACACGTCAACACCGGAACGAATACCGCCGTCAACGAAGATTTTTACTTTACCCTTAACAGCCTCAGCGATTGCGGGGAGAACCTCAGCAGTAGAGGGAACGCCGCCCTGAACACGACCGCCGTGGTTGGAAACTACAATAGCCTTTGCACCTGCTTCAACAGCTTTCAGTGCGCCGTTAACAGTCATTATACCTTTTACCATGAAAGGCATTTTTGCGTAAGAGATAATCTCTTTCATTTCATCAACAGACTTGCTGCCTGCATTGGGGTTCATAGCCTTGAGGAAGGGGAGACCCGCACCGTCAACGTCCATTGCAGCGGCAAAGATTCCGCTCTCGTTGAGAATGTCCAGTTTCTCAAAAACAAACTCCTTGTTCCAGGGCTTGATGGTGGGAATACCAACACCATCGTATTTCTTCATATCGGAAACGGCAGACTTCATAATGTCGGGGTTAACGCCGTCACCGGTGAGAGCCAGAACGCCGTATTCATAGGCGGCCTTAATTAAAATGGAGTTATACTCCTGATCCTTGTACTTGGGGCCATAATGCAGGTCAACTGCACCCAGAGGAGCAGCAAAAATAGGCGCGGAGAATGTTTTACCGAAAAGCTCAAAGCTGATGTCAGGCTCTGCGTTAGGGCAGAGGGTATCCATGTTTACGCAGATTTCCTGCCACTTGGAGTAGTTCCTTGCGGCAACATTACCGGGGAACTTGCAACCGGGACCGGGCATGGTGTTTCCACAGGCAAGACCGTTGCACACGGGGCAGTTTTTACAGTAGGGGCCGACCTGAGTTTTGGCGGCATCGTGGATTTCGTTGTAATTCATGTCTAATTCTCCTTAACTTTTTACTAATGTTTTCAAATAGGATATATAATAATTCTAATTGCCTTTTATTAAACTGTCAATACCTTATAGATCTTCAAGCCCTGTGAAGTCAAAAGCCGGTATCATTTCATCTGTAGCGGAAGCACCGTCCTGCCAGTAGCCGTCCTCTATACCCATTTTAAGCATATATGAGCGGAGATTGCTGCTGGTTTCATCATCTACGGTTTTCTGCAATTCAGGGAATTTCTCCAGACCTGGCATGGGGGTGTACTGACTCATAAGGGAGAACAACACACTGCCTTTAGGAAATTCTTCAGACACAAAATCAATAACGTCCATTGTATTTAATTCCTGTTGCGGTAAAATAAGATGGCGTATTAAAAGCCCTGATTCTAAAATTCCGTTATTGTCCATTTTATATGGGCCTACCTGCCTGTACATCTCTTTTATAGCAGCAGATGCAACTGTGGGATAGTCGGGAGCGGCAGAATAGCGCTTTGCCGGATCGACTTTTAAATATTTTAAATCCGGCATATATATCTGTACCAAGCCCTCGAGCATTTTTAAAGACTCTACCTTATCATAACCGGAACTGTTCCAGACTACTGGAATACCAATTTCCAGTCCGTCCAGTGCTTTTGCAATTTCTCTGATATAATGACTCGGTGTGACAAGATTTATATTGTGAACACCGGTATCTCTCAAGCGCAGAAAAAGCTCTCTTAGCTGAGATGAATTAAGCTCCTTACCTGAGGCGGAGCGGCTGATTTCTCTGTTTTGACAGAAAACACAGCGGAGATTGCAACCTGAAAAGAAAACCGCACCGGAGCCTTTTGTGCCGCTTATACATGGCTCTTCACCGAAATGGGGAGCGGCTCTTACAACATGACTTGTGGCAGGGCTTGCGCATATTCCTGCTGCACTTTTTTCGCCCCTTAAAGCCCCGCAATTTCTCGGACAGTCACTGCATTTATAATCCATAAATAAATTCCTCTGTAAAATATTTTGACCATTATATCAGCATAGGCAAAAATACCAATAAATGCCCATATAATGTGACTGATTATAGACTACTTTTGTCTATTATGCAAGAACTTGTATAAAACCTAAAAAAGTGCATGATTTTTCTAATTTTTGTGCTAAAATGTAGTAGAACCAAAGAAAGTTATTGCAAAAGTTCTGCCAAATTAACGAAAATTTATAAGCAGTAGGACGGTACAAAATGTTAAATATAGTTCTGGTAGAGCCGGAGATACCGTTTAACACCGGAGCCATTGCACGCACCTGTGCGTGTACCGGCGCAGTGCTCCATCTGATAAAGCCTCTGGGTTTTGATATTTCAGACAGCAAAGTTAAACGCTGCGGCCTCGATTACTGGTTTTTAGTTGATATAAGAGTTTACGAAAATCTTGATGAGTACTTTGAAAAAAACGGCGATGATAATATCTATCTCGCCACTACAAAAGCACCCAAAGCATATTCTGATGTTGATATGAGCGGCGAAAATGTGACGCTTATGTTCGGCAAGGAAACTGCCGGACTTCCCGAATGGCTTAGAGAAAAATACAGGGACAGATGTATTAGAATTCCAATGATTAGTGATGCCCGGAGCTTGAATCTGTCAAACTCCGTTGCTATACTGGCATATGATGCACTTCGTCAGCAGAATTTCCCCGGACTTCTGGACGAAGGCTCAATGTCACAAAACTTGTAAATATTTTAGGAGGATAAACCATGAATTACAACAAAAAGACTGTTTACGACGTTGACGTAAAGGGTAAAAAGGTTCTGCTCCGTTGCGATTTCAACGTACCTCAGAATAAGGAGACCGGCGAAATTACCAGCAATAAACGCATAGTTGCCGCTATTCCTACCATTAAGTATCTGCTTGACAATGGCGCTGCTGTCATTGCCTGTTCTCACCTCGGTAAGCCCAAAGGCGAGTGGAAGGAAAATCTCACTCTTGCTCCCGTAGCAAAGAGACTTTCCGAGCTGCTTGAGCATGAGGTAATATTTGCAAAAGACATCATCGGCGAAGATGCAAAGGCTAAAGCCGCAGCATTAAAGCCCGGCGAGATCATGCTTCTTGAAAACCTGCGTTTCGACATCCGTGAGGAGAAGAACGGCGCTGATTTTGCAAAAGAGCTTTCTTCTATGGCTGAAATCTTTGTATCCGATGCTTTCGGTACCGTACACAGAGCTCATGCCTCCACTGCCGGTGTAGCTGCATATCTGCCTGCATACTCCGGACTTCTTGTTGCAAAAGAGCTTTCCGTTATGGGCAAGGCTCTGGACGACCCCAAGCGTCCCTTCGTAGCTGTTCTGGGTGGTGCCAAGGTTTCCGACAAGATAAATGTTATAAACAACCTGCTTGAAAAGGCCGACACAATTATTATCGGCGGCGGTATGGCTTACACCTTTAAAAAAGCTCAGGGCTGCGAGATCGGTACCTCTCTCCTTGAGGCTGACCGTATAGACTACGCTAAGGATATGATAAAAAAAGCAGAGGAGAAGGGTGTTAAATTCCTGCTGCCTGTTGACCATTGCTGCGCTAAGGAGTTCTCCGCAGATGCAGAGCCTGTTGCAGTCGATGAAAATATTCCCTCTGATCTTATGGGTATGGACATCGGCCCCAAGACCGCTGAAATGTTTGCAGATGCCGTAAAGGGTGCAGGCACCATTGTTTGGAACGGACCTATGGGCGTATTTGAGTTTGACAATTTCGCAAACGGCACCAAGGCTATGGCTAAGGCTCTGGCTGAGTCCGGCGCTGTCACCATCGTTGGCGGCGGTGACTCTGCTTCCGCAGTTGAGAAGCTGGGCTTTGCTGATAAAATCACCCACATCTCCACCGGCGGCGGCGCTTCTCTGGAGTTCCTTGAAGGTAAGGAGCTTCCCGGTGTAGCTTGTCTGCTGGATAAATAAGTCATTACCAATATTAAATAGGGGAGTGGATATTACCACTCCCCCGAAATCAAGAAACGGAGAATATAAATGAACAGAAAATACCGTAAGACCGTTATAGCCGGAAACTGGAAAATGAATATGCTCAATTCCGGCATCAAATCTTTCATGGAAGAGCTTAAAGCCAATATGCCCAAGAACAGAAACTGCGATGTAGTTCTCTGCACTCCCGCTATCATGGTTCCTGCTATGATTAAGGCAGGTAAGGACTGCAAGGTTGCAGCAGGTGCTCAGGACGTTTCCATGTACGAAAAGGGTGCATACACCGGTGAAATTTCCGCCGATCAGCTGGCTGATGTTGGCGCAAAATACTGCATTGTCGGCCACTCCGAGCGCCGTCAGTACCACGGTGAGACTGATATTCAGGTAAACACCAAGGCAAAGGCACTGCTGGAGAAGGGCATTACTCCTATCATTTGCGTTGGCGAGAGCCTTGAGCAGCGTGAGATGGATCTCACCATGGAGTTTGTTGCATATCAGGTTAAGACCGCTCTTGCCGGTATTGACGCAACCAAGCTCCGCCGCTGCATCATCGCTTACGAACCTCTGTGGGCTATCGGCACCGGTAAGACCGCTACCGCCGAGCAGGCGCAGGAGGTTTGCGAGGGGATCCGTGCAGTTATCCGCAAGATATACGGCGCACGTCCTGCAAGAGCTATCAGCATTCTTTACGGCGGCAGCATGAACGCCAAGAACGCAGAAGAGCTTCTGGCTCAGCCCGACATCGACGGCGGCCTTATCGGCGGTGCATCTCTCAAACCTGTTGATTTCTCAAAAATTATTGAAGCAAGCAATCAGGAGTGCTGAAAATGACTAAAAAAGCAGTTCTTATTATAATGGACGGCTATGGTCTGGCGGCTCCCACTGCGGGTAATGCCATTGCTCAGGCCAAAAAACCTAACCTTGATAAGTTCTTCTCCGAATATCCCTGCTCCAAGCTGTCCGCATCCGGTATGGATGTTGGTCTGCCCGAGGGTCAGATGGGTAATTCCGAGGTTGGCCACACCAATATAGGCGCAGGCCGGGTAGTTTTCCAGATACTGCCTAAAATCAGCAGAGATATTGAAAACGGAGACTTCTTTAAAAACGAAGTTTATATAAAGGCCATGGAGGATGCCAAGAATAACGGCAAGGCACTCCATATTATGGGTCTGCTCTCTACCGGCGGTGTTCACAGCCACCTGAACCATATCTTCGGTATTCTGGATATGGCAAAGCAGAGAGGCGTTGAAAATGTATTTGTCCACTGCTTCCTTGACGGTCGTGACGTTGCTCCCAAGAGCGGCGCTGGATTTGTAAAGCAGCTTCAGGACAAGTGCGACGAGCTTGGAAATGCCAGAATAGCAACTATTCAGGGTCGTTTCTACGGTATGGACAGAGACAAACGCTGGGATCGTGTTGAGGAGGGCTATAATGCCATAGTCTGCGGCAAGGGTGTTATGGACTCCGATGCAGTTCATGCTGTCGAGCAGAGCTATGCTGAGGAAGTAACAGACGAATTCGTAAAGCCTGTTGTTGTATGTCCAGAGGGCATTATCAATCAGGGCGACAGCGTTATCTTCATGAACTTCCGTCCTGACAGAGCAAGAGAAATGACATGGGCTTTGAACCTTGCCGATTTTGACGGCTTTAAGCGTGAAAAGACCGTTTATCCTCTCTCTTATGTATGCACCGCACAGTATGACGAAACTCTGCCTCTACCTATTGCATATCCTCCTGAGGAGATTCAGAATACTCTGGGCGACTACGTAAGCTCCAAGGGCTTAAAGCAGTTCAGAGTTGCCGAGACTGAAAAGTATGCCCACGTCACCTTCTTCTTCAACGGCGGTGTTGAGGAGCAGACCGAGGGCGAAGAGCGATGCCTTGTACCCTCTCCCAAGGAGTATGCCACCTATGACCTTATCCCTCAGATGAGCGCCGAAATGGTGTGCGACAAGGTTGTTGAGGCTATCGCATCTGAAAAATATGAGCTTATTGTCTGCAACTTCGCAAACTGCGATATGGTAGGTCACACCGGCGTTATGGATGCCGCTGTCACAGCTGTTGAGACTGTTGACAAGTGCATGGGCAGAATTATAAATGAGGTTGAGAAATACTCTGATACTGTTCTGCTTGTAACTGCCGACCACGGCAATGCTGACTGTATGTTTGACGAAAGCGGCAAGGTAAATACCGCTCATACTACAAATCTTGTACCTTTCTGCGTAAGCGTTAAGGGTGCAGAACTTTCCGACGGCAGACTTGCTGATATTGCTCCCACTATACTTCATGTTATGGGACTTGATAAGCCTGCGGAAATGACAGGAGAAAACCTGCTCCACTGAGTAATCAAAAGGGGGAAAACTTTCCCCCTTACATAAATAGTTTATCAAATATGATAGAAGGGAGATCGCTATGATCTACACCACAGAAGTACAGAATATGTGCCCCATAGCTAAAGGCGCATACCATGGCCCCGCACCTATTCCCGAAGAGGGCAAATGGGTTAAGGTTAAGGAACTTAAAGATATTTCCGGCTTCACTCACGGTATTGGCTGGTGCGCTCCTCAGCAGGGTGCATGCAAGCTGACTCTTAATGTTAAAGACGGCATCATCGAGGAAGCTCTCGTTGAGACTCTGGGCTGCTCCGGCATGACTCATTCCGCCGCTATGGCCTCTGAAATACTTATCGGTAAGACCCTCCTTGAGGCTCTCAATACCGACCTTGTCTGCGATGCTATCAATACCGCAATGCGTGAACTCTTCCTCCAGATTGTTTACGGCCGTTCTCAGTCCGCATTCTCAGAAGGCGGTCTGGCAGTTGGCGCCTCCCTCGAAGACCTTGGTAAAGGCCTCCGTTCTCAGATCGGTACCACCTTTGCAACCAAGGAAAAAGGACCCAGATACCTGGAGCTCACCGAAGGCTACATCACCAAGCTTGCTCTCAATGCTAACAGCGAAATCGTCGGCTACGAGTTTGTAAGCATCGGCAAGATGATGGATTTCATCAAGAAGGGCATGGACGCAAACGAGGCTGTCCAGAAGGCCACCGGTCACTACGGCCAGTTTGACAATGCGGTCAAGTATGTTGACCCCCGTCAGGAATAATAGAAGGAGGATCATACAATGGCTCTGTTTGAAAACTACGAGAGAAGAATAGATAAAATAAACGGTGTTCTTGCTCAGTACGGCATTTCCTCCGTTGAAGAGTGCAGAGAGATCTGCAAGGCTAAGGGCTTTGACCCTTACGAAATCGCAGCAGGCATTCAGCCTATCTGCTTTGAGAACGTCCGCTGGGCTTACTGCGTTGGCGCTGCTATCGCAATAAAGTCCGGTGTTAATACCGCAGCTGACGCTGCAAGAAAGATCGGCGAAGGCCTCCAGAGCTTCTGCCTTGACGGTTCCGTTGCTGATGACCGTAAGGTCGGTCTCGGTCACGGTAATCTGGGCGCAATGCTCCTTTCCGAGGAGACCGAGTGCTTCGCATTCCTTGCAGGCCACGAGTCTTTCGCAGCTGCTGAGGGTGCAATCGGTATTGTTAAAAACGCAAACAAGGCCCGCAAAAAGCCCCTGCGTGTTATCCTCAACGGTCTTGGCAAGGATGCCGCTCAGATCATTTCCCGTATTAACGGCTTTACCTACGTTCAGACCGAGTTTGACTACTACACCAGTGAGCTGAAAATCGTCCGGGAGATTCCTTACTCCGACGGTGAGCGTGCTGAGGTTCGCTGCTACGGCTGTGATGATGTCCGTGAGGGCGTTGCAGTTATGCACCACGAGCATGTTGATGTTTCCATCACCGGTAACTCCACCAACCCCACCCGCTTCCAGCATCCTGTTGCAGGTACCTACAAGAAGGAATGCATCGAGCAGGGTAAGAAGTACTTCTCCGTCGCTTCCGGCGGTGGTACCGGTCGTACCCTCCACCCCGATAACATGGCAGCAGGCCCTGCTTCCTACGGCATGACCGATACCATGGGTCGTATGCACTCCGACGCTCAGTTTGCAGGTTCTTCCTCTGTTCCTGCTCACGTTGAGATGATGGGCTTCCTGGGCATGGGCAACAACCCCATGGTCGGTGCTACCGTCGCTGTTGCAGTTGCTACCGCTGAGGCAATGAAAGGCTGAGATAGCTTTGCAGCAGACTAAAAGTGCAGTTTAGTTACTGCGTTTAGTTTGAAGTCTCTAAGGTTTAATAATGGAAAATAAGCAGTACCAAGGTTGAAAGCTTTGGTACTGCTTTGTTATTGCCTTTAATCAGATGCTTCAAGTAACAAACAGATACAGAAAATCCCAGTTCTTTATTAACTGCTTGACATTATGAGCCTTGTGTGATAGATTGTACAGCATTGCATATTTTTCTTATATAAGTTCACAATCGGGTGGACGTTTCTACAAACTACCGCAAATAGTTTTGCTATAAGATAACGCATAGGTGTTATAGCAAAACTACTTGCGGTTTTACGTTTAAGAGGAGGTTATAGATATGGATGAAAGCAAACTTTTAGGAGAAGAGCGGATACCTAAACTACTATTTAAATTTTCTTTCCCATGCGTGTTGGGACTTTTAATTGGTGCTCTATATAATATAGTAGACCAGATTTTTATAGGAAACAGCAGTCTGGGATATTTAGGCAATGCGGCAACGGGAATTTCTTTTCCGGTAATATGTATTGCAAATGCCTTTGCGTGGTGCGTAGGTGACGGAGCGGCGGCATATTTAAGCATATGCTCCGGACGGCAGGACAGCGAAAGCGCACATAAATGTGTAGGTACAGGTCTTACCACTACATTATTGATAAGCATTGTACTTTCTATCGTATGTCTTGTGTTCTGTGAACCTTTAATGCGACTGTTCGGTGCATCCCAAGCAACACTGAAACTGGCTTGCGATTATTTTGAAATCATTGCACTGTTTTTCCCTGCATATTTACTGCTGAATGTAATGAACGGCATCATCAGAGCAGACGGCAGTCCTACTTACGCAATGGTTGCAATGGCTTCAGGAGCTATACTGAATATTATTCTTGACCCTATTTGCATATTCGTGCTTGACTGGGGCATAAAGGGCGCTGCAATCGCATCTGCTGCGGGACAGATTGTTTCCTTTGCTGTTAGCGTGTTTTATTTCTTCAAGCCGAAAAGCTTTAAGCTTACCAAGAGCAGCTTTAAAATAAACACTGCTATGCTGAAAAATCTGATAGTTTTAGGCGGTTCAACCTTTATAATCCAGATTTCTATGGTTATAATGACCCTACTTTGCAATGTTACACTGGCAAAATACGGTGAGCTGTCTATCTACGGAAGCGATATTCCTATGTCTGTTTTCAGTATCCAGACCAAGGTTTACACCATTGTGTGCAACATTGCGGTGGGAATTGCTCTGGGTGGTCAGCCTATCTTAGGCTATAACTACGGCGCACAAAAAATGGACCGTGTAAAACATACATATATGCTGATATTACTGACTACTTTGGGAGTAGGTATTGTATCTACCATTATTTTTGAAGTCTGCCCTCAGCTTGTAATCGGTATTTTCGGAAAGCAGAACGACCTGTACATGGATTTTGCGGTAAAGAGTTTCCGCATTTTCCTGAGCTTAACCTTTGTGACCTGCTTTATAAAAATATCATCTATCTTTTTCCAGTCTATCGGAAAAGCTGTTCACGCTATGGTGGCCTCTGTAATTCGTGATACTCTCTGCTTTGTTACCTTTACCATTGTTCTTTGCAGTGTTCTGGAAAACAGACAGGCAGGAACTGGTATATACGGTATTCTGTTTGCAGCTCCTCTTTCTGACTTGGTAGCAGGAATTGTAATAACCGTTCTTACAATCCATTTCTTCAAAAAACTCAATGTTCCCAAAAGCACAGAGCAGACACCTGTGGCAATCAGCGCCACTCATCCCGGCGCAGTAGTTACCATTTCTCGTCAGCACGGAACCTGCGGTAAACAGATCGGTGAACTGGTAGCCGAAAAACTTGAAATTCCTTTCTATTATAAGGAACTGACCGCACTTGTAGCCTGCGAAAGCGGCTTGGCAAAAGAGTTTATTTCTGAGGACTATGATGACCCCTCTGAGGTTCTGCACAGCATTTATTTAAGCACTCATGTTATGCGACAGGGTATTATTGCACAGGAGAAAGTAATCCGCAAAATTGCCGATGCAGGAGCTTGCGTTATTGTAGGCCGTGCGGCAAACCATGTGCTGCATGGATATACTGACCTTGTGCGTGTATTTATATATGCTCCCGACGAGTTCCGTATTTCTAACATTCAGAAAATGTACGGCGATACCTACGAAGAGGCAAAGCAGCATATGCTCCGCTCTGACGAATCAAGAGCAAATTACTATCGGAACACATCAGGTAATGAATGGCAGAACATGAATGATTATGATTTGTGTATTGATGCCTCAATAGGAAAAGAGAAAACTGCTGAAATTATTGCAGAATATGTTCAGCAGAGAAACGCTGAACTAAAAAATCAGTAAAAATAATAGTTAATTATTGGAACAATTTACATTTTCATGCGTCTCTAAGGATACAGACATTTATACGCTGTTATCCGATGCTGGTTCGATGTAGATGATTTTGACCTTACAGACGGTCTTAAAGCACTGAGAGTAAACAAAATCTTCAATGCCGCAGAAGCTGATTTCAGCTCTATAATCAATGCAGATAAGCTCTTCTTATCCAAAGCTGACCATGCCGCCAGAGTGGCGGTTGATGAAGATGGAGTAAAGGCTGCGGCTTACACAGTGATGGCAGTTGATTCCGGCTGTGCACCGCCGGAAGAAGAGGTGGACTTTACTCTGGACAGACCCTTTATTTTCACTATAAAAAGTCCTAACGGACAGCCACTTTTTGACGGCGTAATAAATAAACCTTGAATATGACAGAAAACTGTAATTAAAAATATACGGTATAGCCCGAATGCGACTATACCGTATTTCTAAATGATTAGATTTATAAATACGGCGCAGGTATACCATACGCCGTGAAGTAGTTTTCATTGCTCGGTGCTATTGTCTGTAGGCATAATACCAACCATGAAACCGTTTACGGAATTTGTATGTATATCGCCGGCAATAAGTTCCCCGTCAAGAATGTAGATGCTGAGAAAAACATTGTCATTATCTGATGGGTAATTTTTCAAAAGGTATGTGTACTGCTGGCATTTTTCACCGCAATGGAGACTGAGATCCATACCTTGTTCAAGCTGCATTTTATTGTATTCTTCCATAACTCCATCTAATTTTTCAGGGATTATGACGGCTTTTCCAACTTCTGAGCTTAAATCAATTTCCCAGCCCAGAGAAGCGAGAAACTTTTCACGCCCCTCAGGAGTTTGCAATTCATCGGAATTGCCGCTATGCCAGCGGAAGAAAAACAGCGCAAGCAAAACTGCGGCACAGATTAAAACCAGCAGCAGAGCTTTCTTTTTGTTAAAGACACGTTCTTTTTGAACCATAGCAATCACCTCAGATATAGGCTATTCAAAAGTTGAGCAAAGTATGTTATAATAAAAAATTCAGAAAGGAGGAATACAGAAATGGCACTTATGAGATTGGATAAATTCCTTTCAGATCAGGGCGTAGCGTCAAGAAAAGAGCTTAAAACTATTATTAGACACGGCCGTGTCAGCGTTGACGGCACAGCGATTACAAAGCCGGAAACCAAAATAGACAGCGATGTAAATAAAGTGTACCTTGACGGTGACCTTATATCATATTCAAAATACCGCTACTTTATGATAGATAAGCCCTGCGGGGTTGTTACTGCCACTGAAGACAAAAAACAAAAGACGGTTCTTGACCTTTTAAGCCCTGAAATGCGGCGTATGGATCTTTTCCCGGTAGGCAGACTTGATAAGGACACAAGCGGCCTGCTTATTCTGACAAATGACGGAGATTTTGCCCATCGGGTTATTTCGCCTAAATTTTCCGTGCAAAAACGATATTATGCAGAGGTCGAGGGTGAACCCACCGAGGAAGACGAAAAAACTTTTAAAGACGGTATAGAGCTTCGTGACGGTTTGAAATGCCGTCCGGCGGAGCTTGTAAGACTTGGCGGAAACCGCTGCGAAGTTGTACTCACCGAGGGAAAATATCATCAGGTTAGGCGTATGCTTGCCTCTGTTGGTAAACCTGTAACCGTGCTCAGACGGCTTTCAATCGGCACTCTCATACTGGACGAAAACCTGGGAGAGGGCGGGTACAGAGAGCTTGACGAGAATGATTTGTGCAAGGTGTTCAGTTGAGAATAATGGTAAAATAATCAAAATTAGATGCACTTTTCACAAAAAATTATGCTGAATTGATACAAAATCAAAAAAGTTCACAAAAAAAGCTCTTTTTTTCTATTGAAAATCACATAAAAGTAGGTTATTATGTAAAAAGAGAATTGCGGAGGTATGGCATTTTGCCATAATAGCTTTAATTTCAGCTTAACTGCCGCTCATAGGAGGCGTTTTTATGTCCAGCAGGATTTTCCAGAATGTGATTATTCAAATGAAAGATGCCGTTGACAGGACAATAGGTGTAGTGGACGAGCAGGGTTTTGTAGTTGCAAGTTCAGAACTTGCTTTGATTGGCTCAAGACTCGATGATTTTCATGTATATGATTTTGAATCAGCAGAAAATGTTGTAACTACCGGCCTTAGAGTTTATTGCACTCTTGCATCCAGCGACTCAAATTTTGATTATGCTGCGTTTGTAGAGGGCAATGACTCAGTTGCTAAAACTATTTGTGCCGTTGCCGCAGTCGCATTCAATGAGGCAAAGAGTAACTATGAAGAAAAGCACAATAAGGCTGCTTTTGTAAAGAATATTATTTCTGATAATATTCTCCCCGGCGACGTGTATGTAAGAGCAAAGGAGCTTCACTTCGTAACCGATGAACCCAGATGCGTTTTTCTGGTTCGCCAGATGGACAATCCTGATGTCGCAGCGGTAGAAGTTATTCAGCGCCTTTTCCCTGATAAGCAGAAAGACTTCGTGCTAAACATCAACGAGACTGACGTTGTAGTTGTAAAGGCACTTAGTTCCGCTGAATGCCCTGAGGAAATCAGCAAGATTGCTCACAGCATAGAGGATTTGCTTAAAGAAGAGCTGGGCATACACTGTGTAATAGGTATAAGCACCAACGCTCTGCATTTGCGTGAACTTGCTGACAGATACAAAGAGGCTCAGGTCGCAATAGAGGTCGGCCGTGTATTTGAAAGCGAAAAGACCATTGTAAATTACGAGACTCTGGGTCTGGGCAGAATTATTTATCAGCTGCCTACAACCCTTTGCGAAATGTTCTTAAATGAAGTATTTAAGAAAAACCCCATTGAAACTCTGGATGAGGACACTCTTGAGACCATAAACAAGTTTTTTGAAAATAACCTTAACGTGTCCGAAACATCCCGTAAGCTCTATGTACATAGAAACACTTTGGTGTACAGGCTTGAGAAAATAAAGAAAATAACAGGTCTGGATTTGAGAGAGTTTGACCATGCCATTGTTTTCAAGGTTGCAATGATGGTGAAAATGTATCTTGATTCTCTGAATAATAACAACAGCAACAAGTATTGAGGGAATAAAGATATTTTATATATAGTACGCAGATAAAAAATCCAAGTTGCAGTTGGAGGAAAATTAACTATGGTTCGAATGAACAATGTGACCAAGGTTTACGACAGCAGCGGCACTGTCGCGCTGGATGAAGTAGACCTTAGTATTGACGAAGGTGAGTTCGTTTTTCTTGTTGGTCCTTCCGGCTCCGGTAAGACTACAATAATGAAGCTCATAACAGGAGAAATTCATGCCAACTCAGGTGAAATAACCGTTAACGATTTTGACATGATGAAAATCAAGAGAAGAAAGCTCCCTAAAATGAGAAGAACTCTGGGCGTCATATTCCAGGACTACCGGCTTATTGAAAATATGACGGTCTACGATAACGTGGCATTCGCCATGCGTGTCGTAGGTGCATCAAACAAAGAAATAAGCAAGAGAGTACCTTATGTTTTGGAGCTTGTCGGCCTTGAAGGCAGAGAAAAGAGACTCCCGAATGAACTCTCCGGTGGTGAACAACAGAGGGTGGCTATTGCAAGAGCACTTGTAAACAGCCCACGCATGATAGTTGCAGACGAGCCTACAGGAAACCTTGACCCTGTTCGCAGTCTGGAGCTTATGCTCTTATTCGAAAAGATAAACGAAATGGGAACTACCATTCTTGTAGTTACCCATGAGAAGGAACTGGTAAACGCCTTTTCTAAGCGTGTCATCACTATTGATGGCGGCCACGTTATCAGTGACGGAATGGATGGGTATTACAGTTATGAAATTTAGTAGAGGCGGATATCTTATAGGCGAAGGTTTCCGCAGTATTGGAAAGCACGGATTTATGTCCTTTGCCTCAGTTACGATCATTATGGCATGCCTTATAATCATGGGCAGTGTATCCCTTTTGTCGGTAAATATTGATGCACTCATTAAAGACCTGGAAAATCAGAATGAGGTAGTCACATTTATCGATGAAGAGCTCACTGAGGATGAAGCCAGGGCAGTCGAGGAAAAAATAGAAGCTGTTGACAATGTTGAGTCAGCAGACTTTGTGTCCAGAGAGCTTGCAATGGACAACTTCTTTGACAACTACGACAGCTATCTTATGGAAGGCATTGACAGCACTGTTTTCCGTCACCGCTATGTTATACACCTTACAGATATAGCCCTCATGTCACAGACTACTGAGGATTTGATGACTGTGGAAGGCGTAGCAAAGGTAAGAGCACATGTCGAGTATGCAGACATATTTGTCACCATTAGAAATGTTGTAAGCGTTGTTTCACTGGCGCTTATAGTAATGCTGGTATTCGTATCAGTATTTATAATGTCAAATACCATTAAGCTTGCCACCTTTAACAGACGTGAAGAAATAGCCATAATGAAGATGGTCGGCGCAAATAACGGATTTATCCGTCTGCCGTTTATAATCGAAGGTTTAACACTTGGCCTCATCGGCGGAGGACTTGCATTCATTGCTGAATGGGGAGTGTATGAGCTTCTTACCGGCAAAATCATAAGTACCGTTGCCGGAAGCTTTATCAGAGTAGTGCCCTTTGTAGACGTGGCAATCCCTGTCCTTATCTTCTATCTTGGCACGGGAATTTTAGTAGGCGTATTCGGAGGCATAAACGCAATCAGAAATTACCTGAAGGTGTAAATGTCTGAACTCCCAAAAGGGAATTGGAGACTAATATGAACAGGAAAAAAATCACATCCGCAATAGCTGTCATTTTGACCGCACTCATGGTGTTTTCTCTGATTGCCA
>SAMEA104404103__coassemble_590_pt1 | contig 25868 bp, 25 predicted proteins | sample SAMEA104404103__metabat2_high_PE_032 | metagenome-assembled genome bin SAMEA104404103 (sample SAMEA104404103) | Balaenoptera acutorostrata
CCAAGTTTACAGATAACGTCACATCCAGCAACCACGGGCATCATCATTGGACTGAAATAACCGGAGAAAACACCGCCATTGGGCATTGGGCGTTGGAAGATGATTTATATGACGCAGTCAATGGGGGAGAATTTGTGGGCAGAGCCCACTATGACAATAAATATGCAAAGATTGATGGGCAATGGTACTGCACCGAGATGTCTCTCACCTATCTCAGAGGCGAGGGAAGTTTGAAGAAAAGATACACAGACGTTGCCAATGCTTACAAAGTATTTATGATGTGAGAGTGTGTAGATATGAAGCTTGAAAATAAAACAGCAATAATTACCGGTGGCAGTGCCGGACTTGGATATGCAGTGGTAAAGAGATTTCTTGAAGAAGGCGCATCAGTAGTTTTTACATATAGGTCAGGCGCTGAAAAGGCTGATGCAATGCTTAAAGAATTTGAAGGCTATGAAATTTATGCCTTTCAGGCAGATGTAAGCCGAAGCGATGACGTGAGAACACTGATTGATTTTGCAATGGAAAAGCTGGGGCGGATAGATATTCTTGTAAATAACGCAGGCGTATTTGACAAGAGAAAAAACATTCTGGAACTAAGCGAGGAAGAGTGGGACACGGTTATGGATACCAACGGAAAGTCGGTTTTCCTCACCTGCAAGTATGCGATTCCCCATATGCTTAATCAGGGTGGCGGAACTATTGTAAATGTCTCCTCGGTTGCTACATGGAGTCTTAATGCCGGCGGAACTGCCTACTGCGCTTCAAAGCATGTCTGCCAGGCACTCACACGAAGAATAGCCAAGGACTTCGGCTCTAAGGGCATCAAATGCAACTGTATAAATCCCGGTACTATGGAAACTAAGTTAACAAAGAGCAGCATTGAAAATCCGGACGACCTTATTCACCAGATGGTAGATAAGGTGGCAGCGGGACGGTGGGCGCAGCCGGAAGAGGTTGCGAATCTGATACTGTTCCTTTCAAATCCGGAATCTGATTTTATGCAGGGCTCTCCTGTGCTTATAGACGGCGGTTGGTCACTGCTTTGATTTTGAGAGAAAAGAGAGGGAGATAGAAAATGAAGAAATTTTTTATAATGGCATTGGCAACGGTTCTGGCTCTTACCTTGTTTACAGGTTGCAGCGGTATAGCCACTGTGGAAAATCCTCAGGTTGGGGGTGGAAAGAGCTATAACCTTGTTTATCAGTGCTCCACCGGAACCGGCGGAAACCCTTATAAATGCGCAGAAGCACTTTCTGATACAATAGTGCAGACTTCCGGCGGACGTATTCAGATGGATTGTCTTGCTACTGACTCTGTTGTGTCTACTGCTGATATGCTTGATGCTGTTGGAAGCGGTGCTTTGGACTGCATACATATTGCAGCTGTTAACTTCTCAGATGATGCAGTCAGCGCCCTCAGTTCTCTGCCGGCGGGTATGAGTTATCAGGATTACATGGGCTGGTATTTTGCAGGCGAGGGCCAGCAGATACTGGACGAGGTAATGGCAGAAATTGCACCCAATGTTGTGGCTTTCCCATGCGGAAGTCTTGATGCGGAAATACTCTTCTGTTCTAAAACTCCGATTGAAAATCTGGATGATATAAAGGGACTTAAAATAAGAGGTGTTTCTGACTGGGCTAATATCGAGACCCGTTTGGGTGCAGCTGTTGTGTCCATGTCCGGCAACGAATGTTACGAGGCTATCTCCAGAGGTACTATTGATGCTTTTGAATATTCTGGTCCTGCTACAAACTGGGCAGCCGGTTTCCAGGAGGTTGCTCCCTGCATCACCGTTCCTGGTATTCACGCTCCGTGCTGCACTTATTTATTTATAATGAATAAAGACGTGTGGAACAGCCTTGATGAGCAAGCTCAGAATATTATCAAAACTTCCAGTATGGCAATGTGTGTACAGACCTATATTAACGACTTTTACTCCAACGCTCTTGCGTGGAAAAACTTTGAGGAGTTGGAAGCTGAGGGCAAATGTACAATAAGCCATATGTCCGAGGAAGACCTTGAGACTATAAGAGAAGTTTCAGCCCAATACTACGCAGAAAAGTGCGAAAGCAATCCGATTTTTGCAAAGATATACAATTCTCAGCTTAACTATCTTGAACAGACCAGTGGCTGGAGCGAGGCTGTGGGCTGAAAAGCCAGTAGAAATCTTCCTTTAAAAATTAGCTAAGAGGTGAAAAAAATGAGCAATGATAAAAAAATATCAAAGCTCTCATTCGGAGACCGTTATATAGCTTTTGCAGAAAAAGTCTCGGATATATCCGGCATGACGGCAGCCTTTCTGCTGGTACCCATGGTACTTGTATTTATAATTGAGATAGTAGCGAGAAATGTTTTCAACTCTCCTACAACATGGGCCTACGGAACAAGCTTCATAATAGGCGGCTGTGCGGCTGTGTTAGGATTTGCATACGCCATGAAGTGTGGCACTATGGTAAGAATAGATGCTCTAAGTTCAAAATTCAGCGAGAAGACCAAATGCATCCTTGACTTGGTGCTGTATACCTTGATTTTCCTGCCACTTACTGTTATGGGATCATACGAAAGCATAAAGGCTGCAGTGGCATCCGTTATGAAGAACGAACTTTTGAGTACCGGTTCATGGAACGCACCTATCTGGCCTACAAAAATAGTTATAGCGGTTAGTCTTATAATCCTAACTATGCAAGGTGTAGCCGAGATGGTAAAGCTTGCTCAAAAGCTTAAAGCCATCAGGCAGGAGGTGAAATAATGGTATTTAGCGGACTTTCGGTAGCCGTGATAATGGGCGTGCTGCTTCTAATACTAATATTTTCCGGCTTCTATCTGTTTGCGGCATTAGGCGGTGTTGCTCTTATTGCCGGACTTGCATTCTGGGGTTCAGATGTTTTTCAGATGATATTCTTCAGTATTTTCAAATACTGCAAGGATTACGGCCTTTTGGCTGTACCTCTTTTTGTGTTGATGGGTCAGCTTTTAAACCAGTCCGGAGTTGCAGGTAGACTTTTCGATAACCTGTCTCTTGCACTGGGCAGACAGCGTGGAGGTATGGCAATCGCCGCAACACTCATAGCCATTCTTTTTGCCGCAACTACCGGTATAGTTGGCGCATCCGTGGTTTCCATGGGCTTGCTGTTTACAAAGCCTATGCTTGATGCTAAGTACAATAAATCACTTACTTCCGGTGTCATCATATCCGGCGGCACTCTTGGTATATTGATACCACCAAGTATAATGCTTGTGTTTATGGGTTCTGCTGCTAATGTGTCCGTTGGCAGACTTTTCTATGGTGCAATGACTCCCGGCATACTGCTTGGTATATTTTATATCCTGTATATTAAAATAGTCGCAAATGTCAAAAAGGACTGGGCTCCCCCTATCCCTGAAGAAGAACTTCAAAAACACAGCAAATGGGAGATTACAAAGGGCTGTATCGTGAATGTTCTACCTGTCACGATAGTGATATTCTCGGTCCTGGGTGCTATTTGGCTTGGTTGGTGTCCTGCCACAGAGGCTGCCGCCTGCGGAGTTGTTGCTTCCTTTATAATAGCTCTTTGCTATCACTCCTTAAACTGGCAGGTAATTAAAAATACCCTTATTGAGTCAATAAAGCTGACTTCAATGGTGTATGCGGTGTCTGCTTTCGGAAATCTGTTTGTTACCGTGTTCATGCGACTTGGCTGCAGTACTGCCGTAACAAATCTTTTTGTGGGACTCCCCATAGGCAAGTGGGGCATATTTGCTCTGATGATGCTTGTCGTGTTCATACTTGGCTTCCCTATGGATTGGATTGCAGTATTCATGATAGTTGTTCCAATCTTTGTGCCTATCGCCACTGCTTTGGGCTTTGATGTCTATTGGTTCCTGACTATGATGGCGGTTCTTATGCAGACTGCTTTCCTGTCTCCGCCTATGGCTGCATCTATATTCTACTTCAAGGGCGTTGTGAAAGACGAAATATCCACATCGGAGATAATACGAGGAGTTTGGCCGTATATAGGCGTACAATTATTAGTATTCCTGTTATGTGTGCTGTTCCCCAATATAATAAGTTGGTTGCCTAACAGACTTGTGGGATAGTCTGAGGCGCAATAAAAAAAGGCAACGATACCGTTGCCTTTTTTATTTTATAGAAATTGAGGAGTAGATATGAAAAAAATAGTGCTTGCGTGTTTGGGAATTGTATTAGGCGTGCTGAGTGCGTTGTTGCTGACTGAGTTTGGACTTAGCACAGAGGCAGCGGCTGCACTTGGCATATTGATATGGGCTGTTATTTGGTGGATATTTAAAATAATTCCAGATTATGTTACAGCACTGATTATGGCGGTTTTACTCATCTGCTTCTCAAAGCTTCAACCTCAAACAGTGTTTTCTGCTTTCAGCACAACCTCATGGTGGTTGCTCCTGACTGCTTTTGCTCTCAGTGCAGGCGTTTCATCAAGCGGGCTTTTAAACCGTGTTTCCCTACATATACTGAAGCTTTTCCCGGGAAGTTTCAAATGGCAGACTGCGGGTATGCTGGCAGTTGGCTGTGTGACAGCACCGTTCATACCAAGCCTAAGCGCAAAAGCCACAATGATTGCTCCTCTTTCAATGGCTGTAAGACGAAGCATGGGCTATGCTCAGGGCGGAAAAGAGGATAGAGGATTATTCCTATCCATGATTGTTGGAATAAGAAATCCGGCACCGCTGTTTATAAGCGGCTCTGTCTTAGGCTACGCTTTGTTAGGCTTTATGCCTGAGAATATTCAGGAAAGGTTTACTATGGGCAGATGGTTTTTAGCAGTGTTACCATGGTTTTTACTTGTTAGCATTTTGAACTATATATGCATAGTAAAAATTTACGGCCCTAAAAATGAGATTGGTCATTCAAAAGAGGGGCTTAGTGAGGAACTTAAAGAGCTGGGGCCGATGAATGGTAAGGAAAAGGCTATGCTTGGAATTCTGTTGGTTACTATGCTTATGTGGGTGACTGAAAGCGTACATAATATACCTTCATATATTATTGCAATACTTGCTCTCAGTGCTATGCACACGTTTAATATTATTGACAGAAACAGTTTTCGCTCAAATATCTCATGGGACTATCTGATATTTATGGGAATTGTTCTTGGTATAAGCTCATGCTTCGGAGTTCTTGGCATAAATGAATGGATTATTTCTCTGTGCGGGTCAGCTATAAAAAAGCTTGCAATGATTCCTTGTTTATTCCTGCTTGGAATTGGACTTTTAACCATAGTTTCAAGATTTGTGATTGTGTCTGAACTGACGTTTATAAATATATTCATGGTTTTTCTGGTTCCAATAGCAATGGAGGCAGGCATAAACCCTTGGGTTGCGGCGATAACAGTGTATTTCTTCGTAACTCCATGGTTTTTCCTGTACCAGAACCCGGTTTATATGGCTGGATACTACGCTGTGGGTGGCGCTATGATAAATGAGCGTGAAGGCGCAAAATACTGCTTCGTGTATATGCTTATTTGTGCGGCTTCGTTGATAGCGGTATTGCCTTTGTGGAATTTAGCAGGAATATTATACCTATAAAAAAGCCCGTGGAGAAGTAAAACTTTCCACGGGTTTTGTTTTCGTTACACACCGCCTGTATAATCCCTGTCTATTTTTACTACGGCGTTATAGTCAGGCCAGTTCTCTTTTACAAGAGCCTGAATCTGTTTGACCAGTTCTTCGTCGCTTTCTTTAACATTTACGGGAAATACAGCGTCAAATATAAGGTTTGTGTGAGTATGTCCGGGAACCATGCGGAAGTCGTGAATGGTTACGTCCGGATTTAATTCTTTAAGTTTTTTAGCGATTGCTTTTCTTGTTCTGGAGTTTTCTGTATTATCCATATCCAGAGGGTCCATATGTATGGTGGCAAGACAGCCGAATTTTTCGTAAATCTCATTTTCAGCTCTGTCTATTACGTCATGGAGAACGAATATATCGCCCTTGCCGTTTACCTCGGCATGGAGAGAAGCCATAAGTCTGCCGGGACCGTAGTCGTGAACTATAAGGTCATGCACACCAAGCAACTCCTCATGGGAAAGCACAAGATCTTCTATGCCTTTTACAAGCTCGGGGTCGGGAGCCTGACCGAGAAGGGGAGAGATGGTGTCCTTGGCAGAACCAAAGCCACCTAAAAGTATAAAGCCGGAAACCAGAAGTCCTGCGTAGGCATCTATATTTATACGGAAGAAATAGCTTACGACCATAGAAATCAGAACAACGGTGGTAGCAACAGAGTCGGAAACAGAGTCTGTGGCGGAGGCCATCATGGTTGCGGAGTTTATCTTCTTTCCAATCTTCTTGTTATAGCGAGCCATGTACATTTTAACAAGTATTGAGACAAGAAGAATTATTGCAGGCAGAAGTCCGGGAACAACGGCTTCAGGGTGTATAATTTTTTCAACAGAGCTCTTTAAAAGCTCAAAGCCTACTGTTATTATAATAAGTGAGAGCATAAGGCCTGTCAGATACTCTATTCTGCCGTGACCGAAGGGATGGTCAGGGTCGGGCTTTTTACCGGCTAAGGCAAAGCCCAACAGACTTATAATAGAAGAACCTGCATCAGATAAGCTGTTGAATGCGTCGGCGACTATTGCCATAGAGCCGGAGAGAGTACCTGCCAGATACTTTCCTAAAAAAAGCACAAGGTTTAAGAATATACCGTAAATGCCGCACAGCATACCGTATGCTCCACGAACTTTCGGGTCTTTTACATTTTCGCTGTCCTTAATAAAAATTCTGGTCAGCAGTTTTAACATTTTGTCCTTACTCCAATCAAAAATCTAAATTTTCAACGCCGAAATATTTTTCAGCAAAATCAACCTTTTGAACCTTAAACTCCTTACCGTTGAGGTATTCCAGAATTCCTGCATCGGTTTTAAAATCGAAACAGAGTTTATATGAATAGAGAGCCTGACCCTTTTCCTCGAAGCGGCGGTTTACGCTTGGGTTTCCGTATTTGGTATCACCTAAAAGGGGCCAGCCTGCCTTTGCCATCTGAACTCTTATCTGGTGGGTACGGCCTGTCAAAAGGTGACACTCAACGAGAGAAAGTCTGCCCTTTGAGGTTAAAAGCCTGTACTCGGTTTCAGCCAGCTTTGCGCCCTCCACAGGCTGTTTTTTAACAGATACAAGGTTTTTGTCATCATCTTTTAACAAGTAGTTAGAAAGCTTACCGGCAGGGGGTGTGGGTCTGCCGGACACGGCACAGAGATAGAACTTGTCAATTTCTCTAAGCTGAATTTTCTCGTTTATTATTCTCAGCGCCTGAGCATTTTTGGCGGCTATGACTATGCCTCCGGTGTTGCGGTCAATACGGTTGCAGAGAGCGGGAGCAAAAGAATTCTCCTCTTTGGGTCTCCATTCCTTTTTTTGTGCCAGATAGGCTTGCACATTTGCTATGAGCGTGTTATAATCCCATACTCCGGAGCTGTGACAGAGAATACCCGGTTTTTTGTCCAGAAGCATTATGTTTTCATCTTCATAGACAATGTTCAGCCTTGGAGTTCCCACTTTAAGGTAGGAATTTTCTTCTTTCGGCTTGTCGAAAAACTCATCGTTTATATAAAGCTGTAAAATATCGCCTTTCACGAGCCTTGTGTCACGCTTGGCACCCTTGCCGTTTACCTTGATTCTCTTAAGGCGGATATATTTTTGCAGTAATGATTCAGGCAGCAGAGGCAGCGCTTTGCTTATAAATCTGTCTAATCTCTGGCCTGCATCATTGCCTTTTATAGTAATTTCTTTCATTGACTAAAGAACCTTTCATTTTTTGGCAAAATTTTTTTCAATTTGGATTATACTATATAAAATATGTATTGACAAGCCTTGATACTTCATCTATAATATTAGAGCGACTGTGGAGGCATATGCCTGCAAGTGAGGTGTTTATATGAAACTTGACTTACGAAAAATCATGGATAATCCGGGAAGCTCAATTCCCTTTGAATGTGAGCTTGAGACGGAGAGATTGGCTTTTCCCTCTGTCAGGGAATATTTAAAAAAACCTTATGCCAAAGGACGGGTTTATAATGAAGCGGGTATTATCCAGCTTGAGGGAGAAATTGATGCTGAGATGATCTGTCTTTGTGACCGTTGCGGCTGTGACTTCCCGAATGTCAAAACTACCCGGCTTAACGCCACAATCGTGGAGGAAGACGAGGGAGAAAATCCCGAGAACTTCGTTCTTGAGGGTGACGAAATAGATCTGGACGATGTGCTGTCCACTTGCTTCATTCTGGATATGGATTCCAAGTTCCTCTGCAAAGAGGACTGCAAGGGTCTTTGTCCTCAGTGCGGCAAAAACCTTAACCTGGGCCCCTGTGGGTGCCAGAAACAAATTGATCCAAGATTTGCTGTGCTTGAGCAGCTTTTGGATAAATAATTATAGAGCTGCTCAAAACAGCCGTTATCAGGAGGTGTCAACATGGCAGTACCAAAAAGTAAAACTTCAAGACAGAGACGTGACAAAAGACGTGCTTCCACTTGGAAGCTGACTGCTCCCAATCTGGTGGTTTGCCCCAACTGCGGTGCATTCTGCATGCCTCATCGTGCCTGCAAGTCCTGCGGACAGTATCATGGCCGTCAGGTCGTCAATGTTGAGGAGAGCAAGTAAAAAAGCTTTAGGAGGAGAGGTCAGCCTTTCCTCCTTTTGCATTATCTGGAGCTAAAATGAAAAATATTATAAAATCAATTGATGCGGACAGCCCTCTCAAACACAAGGTTAAAATAGGGGACAGTCTGATTTCTATAAATGACAATAAAATAATAGATGTGCTGGACTATAAGTTCTTTGCCTACGACAGAAAGCTTAAAGTCGTGCTCCAGCATCCCGACGGTTCTGAGTACCATGTAAGGGTGAAAAAAGAAGAGGGCGGAGATTTGGGACTGGACTTCGAGACTTATCTTATGGATAAGCCCCGTTCCTGCGCCAATAACTGCGTTTTCTGCTTTATCGACCAGCTGCCTCCCGGTATGCGCCCCACCATGTACTTTAAGGATGACGACGCAAGACTCAGCTTCCTGCTTGGAAACTATATTACACTGACCAATCTTTCAAAGCGTGAAATTCAGCGTGTAATAGATTTGCACGTCAGCCCTGTAAACGTCTCCGTCCATACCACAAACCCTGAACTGAGAGTGAAAATGCTCCGTAACCCCAGAGCAGGCGAGGGTATAGAAGTTATGCGCCGTTTTGCTGAGGCAGGTATAATAATGAACTGCCAGATAGTGTGCTGCCCCGGTCTTAACGATGGTGAAGAGCTGGTGCGCACAATGAATGATCTTTCCGAGATGTACCCATCAGTACACAGCGTTGCCATTGTGCCGGTTGGCCTTTCAAAGTTCCGTGAGGGTCTTTATCCTCTTACGGAGTTTACACCCGAACACGCAGGGGAGACAATAGACCTGATTACAAAGTTCGGTGATGAGTGTCTGGAAAAATACGGCTGCCGCATTTTCTATTGTGGTGACGAAATGTATTTAAAGGCAGGCAGAGAGATTCCCCCTGAGGAGTTCTACGGGGATTTTGCACAGCTTGAAAACGGCGTTGGAATGCTGAGACTGTTTGAAACTGAGTTCCGCTCCGCACTGAAGCTCTCAGATGAGCCAGAGTACTCACCTTTTTCCATTGCAACAGGCACATCAGTAAATCCTTTATTTAAAAAACTCCTTGCTCTTGCGCAGGAAAAGTATCATAATGTAGACGGAAAAGTTTATGCCATAGAAAATGACTTTTTCGGCCATAGTATAAATGTTACCGGTCTTATTACAGGCGGAGACTTAATAAACCAGTTAAAGGGCAAAGACTTGGGAGAGCGTCTCTTTATCTCCCAGAATATGCTCCGTCGTCAGGAAATGGACTTTCTGGACGATATTACACTGGAACAGGCATCCGAAGCTCTGGGCGTTCCCATCTACCCCATTGAGCAGGACGGATTTGCGCTCTGGGATGCCATGAGCGGAATTTTACCTGAGGTAAAACTTCCCGTAAGAGATGGGGAAGAGACAGAATATTACAAATACAATCAGAATTAAAGAAAGGGGAGACAGTATGTCAAGACCTCTTGTTGCCATAGTCGGCAGACCTAATGTAGGAAAATCCATGCTTTTTAACCGCCTTGTGGGTCAGCGCCTCTCCATTGTTGAGGACACCCCCGGCGTTACCCGTGACAGACTGTATGCTGAATGCGAGTGGTGCGGGCGTAAATTTGATATGGTGGATACAGGCGGTATAGAGCCTACCACCGACAGTGAAATACTGCTGTTTATGCGTGAGCAGGCTCAGATTGCCATTGATGCCGCCACTGTTATTATACTTGTAACCGACCTCCGCACCGGCGTTACAGCCGCTGACGAGGACGTTTCCAGAATGCTTCTCCGCTCAGGTAAGCCCGTTGTTCTTGCCGTTAATAAGGCAGACTCTACCGGTGCTACCGACGTCGGAGTTTACGAATTCTATTCTCTGGGTCTGGGCGATCCTATACCTGTTTCCGCCGTTCACGGCCACGGTACAGGCGACCTTCTGGACCAGTGCTTAAAGTATTTCCCTCCCGAAGATGAGGAGGAAGAGGATGACGACTGCATTAAGGTTGCCGTTATCGGTAAGCCTAACGTGGGAAAATCTTCTCTTATTAACCGTATTTTAGGCGAAAAGCGTGTTATCGTCAGCAATATGGCAGGCACTACCAGAGACGCTGTTGATACTGTGCTTGAAAATAAGCACGGAAAATACGTGTTCATTGATACAGCAGGTATAAGAAGAAAGTCCAAGGTTGACGAGAGAGTTGAGAAATTCTCCGTCATGCGTGCTCAGATGGCTATTGAACGGGCTGATGTCTGCCTTATCCTTATTGATGCCAGAGAGGGCGTTACCGAGCAGGACACCAAGATTGCAGGCCTTGCCCATGAGGCAGGAAAAGCCAGCATAGTTGTTGTCAATAAATGGGACCTTATCGACAAAGAGACAGGCACAATGGAGAAAATGAGAAAGCGCATCATGAACGATTTGAGCTTCATGAGCTACGCTCCCATACTCTTCATTTCCGCTCTTACCGGTCAGAGAACCGACAGAATATTCGAGCTTATAAACTTTGTTAACGACCAGAGCAATATGCGCATTACCACCGGTATGCTCAATAACGTGCTTGCTGATGCTCAGGCCAGAGTTCAGCCTCCCACCGATAAGGGTAAGAGACTGAAGATTTACTACATGACCCAGACAGGCATTAAACCGCCTAACTTCGTCATTTTCTGCAATTCAAAGGAGCTGTTCCACTTCTCATACCAGCGCTATATCGAAAACCAGATAAGAGCAGTGTTTGGCCTTGAGGGTACGCCTGTTAATATTGTTATCAGGCAGAAAGGGGACAAGGAATGATCTTTTACTGGATTTTCCTTATTCTTATCGGCGCTCTCGCCTATATAATGGGTAGTCTCAGTACAATCAGAATTGCTTCACTTTTCATTTATCACCGTGACCTCCGCCGTTTAGGCCGTGGAAATATATGGCTTTCAAACTTTCACCGCATATACGGTGTGGGCGGAATAATTACTCTGCTTTTAATAGAAATAGTGAAATCCCTGTTGCCGGTTCTTATCGGCGGCTGGATATTGGGTATAAAGGAACAGGCATTGCTTGGCAGAGCCTTTGCCGGATTCTGCCTTATGCTTGGCAGACTGTGGCCTGTGTTTAACCGCTTCAAAGGCGGTTACGCCAGTGTGTGTCTGGCAGTGGTATCCATATGTGTCAGACCTGCAATAGGCGGCGTTTGCCTTGCTATGTTCGTGCTGCTGCTTGTATTTAAAAGATATATGAGTGTTGCAACCTTGATTGAGGTGCTTGTGTATCTGGCACTGTCTATGATACTTATAGACGAGGGTATAGTAATGACTCTTTGCGTGCTGACAGGCCTTCTGGTTCTCATCAGACTTGTGCCGAAGCTTATGCAGCTTCTTCAGGGAGAGGAAGAACCACTCAGCTTTAAAGAGGATATAAGCTATAAGTTTGACCAGAAATTCTAAGTCAAACTGGCTTAAACTGAAAATTTAATGAAATTCAAAAATCGGTCAGGGACGAGCAAAGTCCTTGACCGATTTTTCTTTAAAGTGTAAGATAGTAAAAAAGATTATATCGGGAGGCTGAAGTGAATAAAAAGAGAATTACGGCACTTGTGCTTGTGGCGATAGTTTTGGCAACTGCTTTCGGATATGGATTATATTTAAAATCAAACCCCAGACCTCAGCTTTCAGACGAAGAAATGGATATGGCCTTAGCTTTTGACAAACTGGATGATGCAATTAAATACAGTATGTTTTATCAGCAGCTTTGCGATAAGCTTTACGGAACTGTGATTGATGTAGACGACGGCGTTGCTTTTGTGGAACTGGGCGAGGATCAGAGCGCAGGCAAAAAGGGCGAGATTGCAGCGGTTTTTCCCAGTGAAGATGTTTATATGGAAGAAAATATTATAGGAATGAATTATACATTCTATTATGACGAAACTTTGAATGAAAACCCCCTTGAAGTGCGGGTATGGGGATATGAATTAGGATGGTAAAAAATGTACAGGGCTGCCATAGTTGACGACAGAGCCGAGGATTCAGGCTTCGTTGAGAAAATTTTGAATAAATGGGCAAACGAGCGAAATATATCTGTAAAAACCCAGCTTTTCCCCTCAGCAGAGAGCTTTTTGTTTCAGTTTGCGGAAGAAAAGGATTATGACATTTTGCTTCTGGATATAGAGATGCCGGGCATGGACGGCGTTACTATGGCAAAGCAGATACGGAAAATTAACGAAACCGTGCAGATAATTTTTATCTCCGGCTACTCCGACTACATTTCAGAGGGCTACGAGGTTTCGGCTCTCCACTATCTTTTGAAGCCTGTCAGGGAAGAAAAACTCATGGAGGTACTGGACAGAGCTTTAAATAAGATAGAGAAAAATGAGGGCTATCTGGAGCTTAAAAGCTCAGGAGAGCTGCTGAGAATACCCTACCACGAGATAAAATACATTGACGTGTACCAGAACTATGTGACGGTTCACGGTAAAGAGGAATACAGCATAAAGCGCAGTCTCAGTGATATTTTTAAAGAACTGGACGAGCGTTTTTATAAGGCAGGGCGCTCCCTTGCGGTAAACCTTGACTATGTGCGACGGGTCAGCAAAACGGAGATACGGCTCTCCGACGGAGCGGCGCTTCCTCTGCCCAGAGGTGCCTATGAGGGCATAAACCGAGCGATAATAGAAAGAGACTGAAATGAAATTATTTCAAAAGCAGATAGACAAAAGAATAGGAGAATATCAGCGGGAGCTTATCGACACCCATTACAAAGAGGTTGACAATATGTACCGCCAGATAAGAGGTTGGCGGCACGATTACCGAAACCATATCCAGTGCATGAAGGTGCTTGCGGCAAACGGTGACATGGAGGGGATAAAAGCCTATCTGGACGAACTGGACACGGACTTGAACACCGTGGACACCGTCATAAAAACGGGAAATCCAATGGCGGACGCAATTTTGAACAGTAAAATTTCCCTTGCCAAAGCTAAAGGCATAGAAGTTCGTGCAGATGCCCACATTCCCGTGAAGCTCAAAATGTCTGAGCTTGATTTGTGCTGTATAATAGGCAATCTTTTTGATAACGCCATTGAAGCAAGCCTTGACCTGCCGGAAGAAAAGCGGCTTATACGGGTGTACATGGACATGAAAAACACTCAGCTCTATATAAGCTTTACAAATTTTACTTCCGGAAAGAAGCTTTCAAAATCAGGCGGCATATTTAAAACCACCAAGGGAGAGGGCCACGGCTTCGGCCTTATCCGTATAGACAGCATAGTGGAGCGGCTTGAGGGATATTTGAGCCGCAACAGCGAGGACGGCGCATTTACAACCGAGATACTTATACCGCAGGTGTAAATTTGCAATTCGTCCCCCGATTTTAACAACTCGTCCCCAAAATAAGTTAGGGACGGGTTGTTGTGCTATTATGAGGCCATGAGGTGAGGAAATGAAAAAAAGGAAAAAAACAAAATACAGCGTGGCATCAAATGTGGCGTTTATGCTGAAAAGAGCCTGGCGGCAGCACAAGAGCATTATATTTTTAGTTCTTGCACTGGTGCTGACAGAGCTTTCAATCAATCTGGCGGAGCTGTTCATAGCTCCGGCGGTACTTCAAAGGGTGGAAGTAAGAGCACCGCTTGGTGAGCTTATTCTTACAATAGCTTTTTTCTCCCTTTCTCTTATTCTGCTGAGAGGTATTAAAGGCTATGTAGATACGAATACCCTTTTCGGCAGAGTTCATTTAAGAGCTACTATTATGAACGATATAGTTGAAAAAAATATACTGACTTCTTATCCCAACACGCAAAGCATAGAAAAGCTCAAAAAGTGCGTTGCTGCATTGCAGCCCACATGGGGAAATGCGGAAGCTACGGAGCATATTTGGGAAACTCTCACGGAACTGCTTATAAATATCGGCGGCTTTGTAATTTATGTAGCTCTCATGTCTGAGCTTAATATTTACCTTCTGCTTGTTATCGTAGTTACCACCGCAATCGGATTTTTGTGCAGTCAGCGCCTTGAGTCATGGGGCTACCGCCACAGAGATGAAGCCGATGAAAGGAGCAGCAAGCATAACTATGTGCAGAAAATGATGCAGTCTCCTGAGATGGCAAAGGATATAAGAGTTTTCGGGCTTGCCGCTTGGCTTAAAGAACTGAGAGACAAGACCGAAAGTGCAGTTTTTGAAATTTACGAGAAGAGAGAAAAATACAGTGCCATTGCCGGTATAATTGACGTTTTACTAACCTTTTTGAGAAACGGCATAGCCTATGTTTATCTCATAAATATAGCTTTAAAAGAGAATATGCCCGCATCTGAATTCCTGCTGTACTTCACCGCATTCAGCGGCTTTTCCGCATGGGTGACAGGCATAATGGATAAGTTTAAATGCCTGTATCGTGAAAGTCTGGATATATCCAAGGTCAGAGAATATCTGGATATGGAAGAAGAATTTAAGTTTGAGGGCGGCGAAAAACTGCCCGATATAAACAGCTGTGAGCTGGAGCTTAAAAACGTCTCTTTCCGCTATCCCGATTCTGACAGCAACATTATTGAGAACATGAACCTTAAAATTAAAGCAGGTGAAAAGCTTGCAATAGTGGGACTAAACGGCGCAGGTAAAACAACACTTATAAAAATACTCTGCGGCCTGTATGACCCAACAGAGGGACAGGTGATTTTAAACGGCGAGGATATAAGAAAATATAACCGACGTGAATATTATAAGCTGTTTTCCGCTGTGTTTCAGGACTTCAGTATGCCCGACTTAACGGTGAGCGAAACTGTGGCGCAGGACTTTGAAAATATAGATATGGACAAAGTGAGAGACTGCGTTGAAAAAGCAGGTCTTACAAAACAGATAGAGGCATTTCCCAGGAAATTTGATACCCATTTGGGAAAGCAGGTCTTTTTAGACGGCGTGGAATTATCAGGCGGACAGACCCAGAGACTTATGCTTGCAAGAGCGCTCTATAAGGACGGGGCAATCCTTGTCCTTGATGAGCCGACGGCGGCATTAGACCCTCTGGCAGAGAGCGATATTTATAATAAATATAACGACATGACGGCTGGCAAAACCTCTGTGTTCATTTCTCACAGTCTGGCATCTACCAGATTTTGCGACAGAGTGCTGTTCCTTGAAAAGGGAAAAATCACCGAAGAAGGCACACACGAGGAGCTTTTGAAAAAAGGCGGCGGCTACGCACAGCTGTTTGAAGTTCAGGCAAGGTATTATCAGGAGGGGAGGGAGTTTCAATGAAAAAGCTGAAAACACATGGAAAGAGGGCTTTCACCTCCAGATGCGAGGAGTAAAGCTTTTAAATGAATTCTGCCCCGGCAGATTTAAAGTGATGATTTTGAGACAGGCGGTTGAAACTGCCGCTCCCTATGTGGGAATTTACCTCTCAGCCCTTATAATAAATGAGCTTGCAGGACTGCGGCGACCGGAAGAGCTGTGGCGATTGGTGCTAATCTCTCTTGCAAGTGCTGCTGCAATCGGAATTCTGACCACCTTGGTGCGCCACTGGGACGAATATCACAGAGACACACGGTATGAAAGAATTACAAACATTTTTGCCGATAAGCTTCTCTCAATGGATTATGCGGACACGGACAGTGCAGAGCATCGGGCGAAATTAAACCAGATAAAGGAAAACCGCAACTGGAGTATGTGGGGTATTGAAATTGCGGAGCTGATTACAAACGAATTTTTCGCAGGAATTTTCGGAATTATAAGTGCAGCGGTTTTAACTGTGACCCTCTTTACAAGCCGTATGCCTGCTGAAACTGCGGGAAAGCTCGTTACTTTAAATAATCCCTTGTTTGTAGTAGCGATTATAGGCGCACTGACCCTGACGGCGTTTTTAGGCCCTGCTTGTAAAAATAAATCCAATGCCTATTTTACAAAGTTTACTGAGGAAACAAAGTTTGGCAACCGTGTGGGGAGATTTTCCTTTGTTGCATCTGACGGTACAAAAGCCGCCGATGTGAGAATGTACAATCAGCAGAAGATTACAAGGCACTATCTGGAATACGATAATACCTTCTACCCCGGAGGAGTAATATCCAAATGTGCAGCAGGGCCTATGGGCTTGTGGCAGGCTTTGGGTTCATGTATCAGCGCAGTTTTGACAGGATTTATCTACCTGTTTGTGTGCCTCAAAGCATGGGGCGGCGCATTCGGAGTGGGTTCTGTTACTCAGTACGTGGGAGCGGTCACGGCACTGTCTGCAAACCTTGGAAGCCTTATCTGGGCTTTCGGAAATATCAAAAACAATATGCCCTTTATGCAGAATGTTTTTGAATTTTTAGATGTGCCGAATAAGATGTATAAAGGCAGTCTCACCACCGAAAAAAGAGCAGACAGACAGTATGATGTGGAGTTTAGAGATGTGAGCTTTAAATATCCCGATTCCGACCTGTGGGCATTGCGCCATGTGAACATGAAGTTTAAGGTGGGCAGCCGCCTTGCGGTTGTGGGTGAAAACGGATCTGGCAAAACTACTTTCATTAAGCTTTTGTGCAGGCTCTATGACCCTACGGAGGGTGAAATTCTGCTAAACGGTATAGACATCAGAAAGTACAATTATGATGACTACATGAGCATTTTTTCCGTGGTGTTTCAGGACTTTGAGCTCTTATCTCAACCTCTGGGAGATAATGTGGCCGGGTCTATGAACTACGATAAGGACAGAGTTTTAAAGGCACTGAATGATGCAGGCTTTGGAGAGCGGCTTAAAACCATGCCCAAGGGATTGGACACCTGCATTTATAAAGACTTTTCAAAGGACGGCGTAGACGTTTCCGGCGGAGAAGCCCAGAAAATCGCCATTGCAAGAGCCTTGTATAAGGACGCACCCTTTATAATCTTAGACGAACCAACAGCGGCACTTGACCCCATAGCAGAGGCGGAAATTTACAGCAAGTTCAATGAAATTTCGGGGGACAGAACCGCAATCTACATTTCCCACAGACTATCTTCATGCAAGTTCTGTGACGAGATAGCGGTTTTCGACAAAGGGTCAGTGGTGCAGAAAGGCAGCCATGAACAGCTTTTAAGTGATGAAAATGGCAAATATTATGCCCTCTGGAACGCACAGGCACAATACTATACAGAAAAGAAATAAAAAAATACGCCGTAATAAATACGGTGTATTTTCGGTGTTTAAAAATGGTGAATTTCAGGGTCCTTGCCAAGCTCGTAAATGCCTGCTGCGGCATTTCTCAAAAACCACAGCTCGGTATCATCACTGTCAGGCGGGAAAAGGGGAGTGAGCTGAGGATACTTTTCAAGCATACTCTCTTTAGGCTCACGTCTGCCGTCCTCAACCACGCTTGCCTCCAGTCTAAGCCAGCGGTCTCTATAATATGCGCTGATTTCGATTTTGGGGTTCTGGTGTAGCTGACGGGAAACAGCCTTTTTCTTGTCAGTCATTATATAGAGCTTGCCCTCAAAAAAATTCACGGTGCCGAAAGGGCGCACTCTGGGCTGTACACCGTCGGTAGTGGCAAGATAGTATACACGGGCATTTTTCAGAAATTTATATATAGTCTCCATTTTTTCTTCCTTTCTGCACTTATGTATGTAAAGTTAATTTTACCCCCTCAGGCAGAATATTACAAGCCACTTTCCTTGACTTTTCGTAAATTTTGTTATAAAGTTTTTTAAAGCAAAAAATTATTATTACCGGAGCGTATATTATGAAAGTTAAGAAGAAAAGCGGAGTTAAAATTGCCTGCTTTGTGGCGCTATTTCTGTTTATCGGGCTGTTAATTCAGGGCGTTTTATATGTGAACAGCAGAGAAGAGCGTAGAGCCGCTGCAGGCGAGGTCACGAAACTACTGAGCGCTGAGATAGATGAAAAAATTCAGGGCATGAAAAATTCCACCGAGGATATTGCCGTATCACTTGAAGAAAATTCAGACAAAAAGGCGGAGCGGGCGGAGGAACTCAAAGAGCTGTCCTTACTCACCCTTGTAAATCCTTGGAATCCTCTGCCGGAAAACTTTGAGAGTGGGCTTGAGCTTGCCTACGTTGATGACTTTGCACCTGAACTGGCAGCATCAAACGCACGTGAGCAGATGGAGGTTCACGCCGCCGAAGCTCTGGCACGAATGGTGAGTGATTGCCGAGCGGCAGGACACGGGGCGTACATATGTTCCGCTTTCCGTTCCCACGAAAAACAGGTGCTGCTGTTTGAAAATAAAGTGGACCGTGTTTTAGCAGAAGGCTATTCTCAGGAAGAAGCGCCGAAAATTGCCGCCATGTCTGTGGCAGTACCGGGCACAAGCGAGCATGAGCTTGGCCTTTCCACCGACATTTTAGATGAGAGCTACCCCTACTTAAACGAGTATCAGGAACAGACGGGAACGCAGATCTGGCTCATGGAGCATTGCTGGGACTATGGCTTCATTCTCCGCTACCCTGACGGCACGTCCGACATCACGGGTATAATCTACGAGCCTTGGCACTACCGCTATGTAGGCGAAAAGTTTGCAAAGGAAATACATGACAGTGGCCTCACTCTTGAAGAATATCTGGAGCTGCGAAGAGGTCGTTAATAAAAAAGACCGATTTTTTACTTAAAATCGGTCTTTTTTGCACCTTTAATTCTTAAGAATTCTTAAATCGTCAATTTGCACTGAAAAAGTTATATAATTATTCTGGAAATTGTTGTATACTCCAACTAATAGGAGGGGATTATCCGTGATTAGAATTCTTGTGGTTGAGGACGAAAGACCGATTTCCGAGCTTATTCGCCTCAGCCTTACGAAAGCGGGCTATAATGTAGTCTGTGCCTACGATGGGAACGAAGCGGCAAATATTCTGGAAAACGAAGTGTTCGATTTGCTGCTCTTAGACGTTATGCTGCCGGAAATATCGGGCTTTGAGCTTATGGAATATGTTAAGCCACTGGGAACACCGGTGATATTCATAACCGCCAAAAATTCCCTTCAGGACAGAGTTAAGGGACTTAAAATGGGGGCTGAGGATTATATCGTAAAGCCCTTTGAAATAATGGAACTGCTGGCAAGAATTGAAGTGGTGCTGAGGCGTTACCAAAAGACGGAAGAAATACTTAAAGTGGGAGAACTCACTATAGATTTACGGTCTTTGCAGGTGCGCCGTGGGGAAACGCTCATAGACCTGACCAAAAAGGAATGGGATTTGATGCTGCTCTTTGTCCAGAATCCAAACGTAGCCCTTTACAGGGAAACCATATACGAGCGGGTTTGGGGCGGTGAGTATCCGGTAGGCAGTCGAGTAGTTGATTTACACATTCAGCGGCTCAGAAAGAAGATTGGATGGGAGGACAGGCTTGCTACCGTCAGCGGAGTAGGTTACAGGCTTGAGGCATAAAACTTTCGGGGAGAGAGCTAAAGGGTGAAATTCAGGCTTAAAATAACCATATCTATGCTGTGGTTGCTGGCAATTGCCTTTGGCATCGGCGGCAGCCTTTTGATAACACTGGGATTTTCCGGAAACTTTGAACGGGAAATGCAGTCGGCACTCAGCTCATATAAAATGGTCTTGAATACGCTGCGAATGGTTGACGAGACAGGCCCTGTACCTGACCACTCAAATCTGTCTCAGGCTCTTGTTCAGCTGGATTCTCGTGAGAGCGGCGGCTGGTCTGCCATAAGGCTTTGGGACGAGGCTTCCGTGCTGTATGAGGATAACCAGATAGGTGCTGATCTTACCAGAAGTGTTCCCGAAGCTGACGGAACCTGCGACATAAGCGTTATAAGTGATGCTCAGGGCGGAAAACACATAAAAATAAGCGCTTATCTCAGTACAGCAGAGGATAAGCTGCGCCTTGACCAGTGCTACGACATAAGTCCGCTGTATGCCCAGAGAAACGAACAGCTCCACACGTACAGACAGGTATTTTTGATTATGGTGGTAGCAGGCGGAGTTTTGAGCTGGGCCTTGGCGTTTTGGCTGACAAGACCGCTATCGGCACTGTCTAAAGCCACAAAACGCTTTGCAGAGGGTGACTTGTCATACAGGGCGGAAGTCCGCTCTCAGGACGAACTGGGAGTTTTGACGAAAAACTTTAATTCTATGGCTGAAAAGCTTGAGGATAATATTGTTACCATTCAGGAGTCGGCGGCAAGACAGGAAATCTTTATGGGAAACTTTGCCCATGAGATGAAAAACCCAATGACTTCCATTATCGGCTACGCTGAACTTATAAGAGGTCAGATGCTTGATGAGCGGGAGCAGATGGACGCTGCAAACTACATATTTTCTGAGGGAAAGCGCCTTGAAAGCCTTTCCCTGAAGCTGCTTGATATTCTGGTTTTAAAGAAAAACGAAGTTGAATTACAGCCTGTAAAGCCGTCTCAACTTGTGGGCAGTATGATTCAACACTTGCAGAGAGTGTACGAGGAAAAGGGAATAGTTTTGCGTTGCCGGACTGAAGACGGCTGGTGTATGCTTGAACCTGACCTTGTGAAGTCTCTGCTTGTGAACCTTCTGGATAACGCCAGAAAGTCAATGGATAAGGGCGGCAATATTTTTGTAGTTTCGGAAATGACCAAGGAGGGCTGTGTAATAAGAGTGCATGACACAGGCAGTGGAATTCCCGAAGAAGAACTAAGCAAAATAACAGAAGCCTTTTACAGAGTTGATAAAAGCCGTTCCAGAGCGCAGGGCGGCGTGGGTCTGGGGCTTGCGCTGTGCAATGAGATAGCAAAGCTCCATAACGGAAGCTTGAAATTTGAAAGCCGCATAGGCAACGGAACCTGCGTTACGGCAGAGCTGAAAGGCGGGCGGATATGAGGGAAAAAAGATCCGAAAAGCATGTAAAGCCCAAGGAAAAAAAGAAGTTCAAATACGGCGACAGTATTTTGCAGGCTCTTTTTCTGGTGCTTATGTCTCTTGCCGCTGTGGCTGCCGGTCTTTCTGTACCGGGTTTAGCCGCCGCTGTGCAGGATAAAAGAGTTGATAAATTTCAGCATGAGGAACAGCTTGAACCGGGAGCTTTAAGCCTTACCAGTGACGACAAAAAGATAGCCAGAATCAGCCTTGCAAAAGAGCTTTTTAATGAAAGTGAGAAAAAATTCAGACTGGTTGAACTGGAGAGAGGCAGATTTTTAACCGAAAACGAAGCAAGCGACCGCCTGCGTGATGTACTCCAGGTTACGGAGGGTACAGGCCTCTATTCAGGCATGGCAGGGGACTGGGCAAATCTGCACGGAGAAGCTATGCTGTGTATTCCACAAAGTGTGGACACGACCACAGGTCTTGTGTGGATAATGCAGTCTCAGTTTTCACTGGGAGACAGTCAGTGCGAGCTTAAATTTATAGTGGACGATTCCAGCGGGCTTGTTGTAGGTGCCGCAGTTCATGGCCCTATGGGCACGATGCCTGAAAACAGAGCGGAGACTTTAGAGAAGCTTGCGGAAAATTTAAGTACATATTATGCGTTCTCTGACACGAAACTTGTGCCGGAAAGCGATGAAGAGCTTTTAAACAGCAGCAGCGATCAGTGCTGTATCTATTTTGTCCGTGAAGGGGAGACAATTTTGGAGCTGCCCGTTACTATCGGCGATTCTTTTTGGGAAATCGGCTGAAAAAATTCCCAAGTATACAAAAATGATACAAATAATATGCAGAACTGATACAAGCAAGATTTATAATATGCCTGCACTTAGAAAATCAGGAGAGGTACAGTAAAATGCGGGCATACGAGGAAAATCGAAAAAAGGCGATTTGGTTGGGAGTTCTTGGTGGACTTCTGTGCCTTGCGGTAATCGGACTGCTGGTCTTTCGGGTAATTCTCTGGTCTAAGGAGAATCAGGAGACAAGGCTTCTTGTGCTTGTTAACGACTGGAACAGCATGGACTCCGCAGACTTTAAAGTGAAGCTGACAAAGCTTCCCTGCGGCATAGAGGTGGACAGCCATTGTGCGGCAGATTTGGAGCAGATGCTTTCCGATTGCAGTATAGCAGGCTGTGACCCTGTGGTGATAGATGGTTACAGAAGCCGTGAAGAACAGAAAGTGCTGTACGAAAAAGAGTATGGTCAATATATAGAACAGGGCAAAACCTCCGACGAAGCAACGGTACTTGCGGTGCGCAAGGTATCACGCCCCGGAAGAAGCGAGCATGAGCTTGGACTTTCGGTGGATATAGTGGATAGCAATTACAGAGAGCTTGACGAAAAGCAGGCTGAAACTGACACTATAAAATGGCTTCAGGAAAATTCTTGGCGTTACGGTTTTGTACTCCGTTACCCGGAGGGAACAGAGAGCATTACGGGAATGATTCCACAGTCCTGGCATTACCGCTATGTGGGCAGGAAAGCCGCAGAGCAGATGAATGAGCTTGGCATTTGCCTCGAGGAATATGTGCAGATGTTCTTTTCCGGAAAAGCCGTGATAGTACATGCAAAATAAAAAGGAAGGTCAAAAGACCTTCTTTTTTCATACTATAAGTACGATAGTAATTACTGCTGCCACAACTATAGAGACAGATAAAAGGCAGATTACAAGCATTTTTTTATCTCCTGCCGGCGGCACATTATGGCTCACATAGCTCTCGGCTGCGGCCTTTGCCTGATTTAAAAGCTCGGTTCGGCTAATATCGGAGGAGAGAAAATAATCGTCACGGAGGAAAAACACAGCCTGCCTGAACATTGGGTTAGGCGGTTTTACAACGATTATGTTCTGCATTTTCCCTTTCAGCCTGACCTCTGAGCGGGGAGAGCGTTTTCCACTTCGGGTGAACATTCTGTCACGGAGATTTTCGTTAGGGTTTGTGTTCATTGCCGTTCCTCCACACGCACAGTTAGAACCGTCATGTCGTCCTCAGTGCCATAGCAGTTTTCAGCTACCTTTATTACCTTTCGTGCCAGACTCTTCATGTCCTCGTAATCCTCTGCCAGTATATCCTTGAGCCAGCCATCGTCAGAATCGGCAATCACTCCGTCAGAGGCGATTACCGCAGTAGAGCCGGGCTTTAAGCGCATACGCACAATATCGGGGGCTATGCCCTCACCGCCGGTAAGACCTGCCGCCAGAGTTTCACCCTTTATGCGGCGGATATTTTTCCCGTTTTTAACATAGGATGGAGCAGCACCGTATTTATAAAAGCAGGTTTCACCGCTGAAAAGGTCAACACACATAAGGTCAACGGTGGCAAAACCCCAAGTATCAGGACCACGGAGAAGCATGACAGAGTTTAATATCTTCATGGCAACCGCAGGGTCAACACCTGAGCGGAGAAATTTTTCCAGAATAGCAACCACCTGTGAACTGTCCTTTGCAGCCTCGTCTCCGCAGCCCATACCGTCGGAGAGTAGAACGCACAAAACGCCTGCGTCTGTTTTGAAGTAGCTCCCCTTGTCACCGCTGACTTTTTCGCCTTTCTTTTTAAGAGCTGCAATGCCTACGGAAACTGCCAGTGGTTCTGCTTCAAGGAGCGTCATTCTTGATTCGCCCTCCTGATCGGCATAGGGTCTGCAAAGCCGCACACCTACAACGGAGGAGAGCTTTTCAAGGTAATCTTCATCTTTAAGAATAGGAGCCAGACTTCCGCTTTCAATGACTGCGTGCATTCTGCCGCCGCTGTCACGGTATACTGCCGCCTCGCCGTCAATCTCCAATGCTCTTATATAGCGGAGAAGCCGCCGCTCTGCAAGGGGGTCTGAGCCGTTTATACTGCCCAACTCCTGTGCCACATTTCCCAGAACCTGCGCCACATCGGAATACTGTCCCCATGCAACGCTCCTGCTCTCAGAAAGCCTAACTCTGAGCTGTCTGCGATAGCTTAGACCACGAAGCTCGCCATTAACGGCGGCTACAAATGCAGGCAGACCTATACACTTTTCCCTGAAAAATCCGGGCAGGTCGGTTGCTCTCAAGCTGCCGTTTTCAATCATGGCTTTTGTGGCATCGTTCATGGCGGAAAGAGTGTCCACATAGTCTGCGTTCCAGCAAATATTTTTATTTTTACAGCCCACACAGACCTCGTCTGCCGCACGGTCGAATACACGGGCAATGTTTTCGTCGTTGTAAGGCTCTTCAATATTCTTCCTCAGTATCTCATATAAATCTCCGTAAGCCTCGCTTAAATTCTGTACCTTTCCTGCCACGAAGCGGCGCAGACCTGTTTCACCCTTGCCACGCTCCATTGACTGAAAGGCAAGGCCGATATGGTTTAAAAATGACGTGGGCAGAAGCATGAATATGACAGAGGCACAAAAGACCTCAAAGAGAGCGCTTATATAGACTTTCGTGTTCCATGCGCACACAACGGAAAGCGAATCAGATAAAATAAAGGACAGCAGAAAAATCAGTCTGCCGTGCTTTGCAAATGCGCCTGAGAGAAGTCCGCAAAAGGCATAGGACATGGTGTAAAAGGGAGCACCTATGTGGCATATATCCATTGCAAGACCTAAGACCGTGCCAACAGCTGCTCCTGTAAACATTCCGCCCTTTAATGCCGAACACATTACGAACAGCAAAGCTATAAATCTTCCCAGTGATACAACGCCGAAAAATTCAATCCTTGAAACAGCCATAAGTGCACTGGAAGCCATGATAACGCAGGAAATACTGTGGAGAACCTCGGCACTTTCGGAGCTTCCCGGCTGAGACAGAGCCTCTTTAAAAAAGAACGTGCCGCCAAACGCCAGTGCAGTTTCCAGAAAAAGTTCAGCAAACAGTGGAATTTCCCGCTCGGGTACATAAAAGCTGCCTAAAAATCCGGTAAGTGCCATTACCGCCGCTGCTGCGGCAGGCATGAAGAATTTCTGTTTATAAATATTCAGCTCATGGAAAACAAAGGATATTGTGTAGATAAGCACGGATGAGGCGATGTAGCGTATACCCCATTCAACACCTCCCGAAACAAGGTACCCAAGCGCTGCTCCCGCAAGTGCAAATACCCCAGAAATTCCAGACCCCGAACAGGCTACCATTGCCATACCAAGCGGCGCACCGGTTTCCAGAATTCGAGCGCATGACATGGTAAAGCCCAAGACCATATAAATTCCGCATCGAGCCGCCATTAAAAAGCGTTTGTCGATTTTTCCCCCTGCTGCCGCCCTTACGGCTGACAGTCTCCCCTGTGATGCAAAGGACATTTTTCCTTCCTCCCGAGTTAACATAAGATAAATTTATTATAGTTAGTGAGCTACGAAAAGGGGGTCAATTATCGCTGTAAAATCTTTGCTTATTTCAGGGAAAAATAAACGGAAATAATAGAGTGGGTATAGCTATTCCTAAATGCAGAATATAAAAAGGGTCTGTCGCAGAATGCAAATTCTGCGGCAGGCCTTTTTTCGTTCT